>Ga0315544_1000285_pt1 | contig 49964 bp, 31 predicted proteins | sample SalMarSW160130MG_2_FD_202543 | JGI IMG/M metagenome (GOLD analysis project Ga0315544, IMG submission 202543) | Salt marsh sediment microbial communities from the Plum Island Ecosystem LTER, Massachusetts, United States - Salt Marsh Sediment SW1601-130 ...
TCCCGTCTTCAGTAAAGCCCGGCGTCCAGTCAAAGCTGCCCGTACCATCGCCGTTGTCGGTGAAAGTGGCTGTTCCCGGCAGAGTGGAAGTGGTCAGTACCGGAATACTCTCAGCATCGGAAGCCGAAACTCCAAAGAGAAGCTGGACTCCTTCGGTGGTATTCTTTGCTCCAATAGGATCAAGCACCGGCAGCTGGTTGCCGGCCTCAGCTACATCTATGGTTACAATCTCACTGTCTATCTCAATCCCATCACCGGCATAAAATGTAATATTATGACCACCACTCTGGGTGTAATCGGGTGTCCAATCAAAGGTACCACTGCCGTCACCATTGTCCACAAACGAGGCTCCGGTGGGCAAAGTCGAGGTCGACAGGCCGGGTGTCGTGCCGTCAGGATCGCTGGCCGTCACCCCAAACGTCAACTGGACGTTCTCGGTAGTGCTCTTAGAACCAATGGGATCGAGCACAGGAGCCTGGTTGCCGGCATCGGCTACATCTATCTGGACAATCTCCGAGTCTACCACCGAAGAATCATCAGTGGCATAGAAGGTCACAAAATATGTCCCGTCTTCAGTAAAGCCCGGCGTCCAGTCAAAGCTGCCCGTACCATCGCCGTTGTCGGTGAAAGTGGCTGTTCCCGGCAGAGTGGAAGTGGTCAGTACCGGAATACTCTCAGCATCGGAAGCCGAGACGCCAAAGAGTAACTGCACATTCTCAGTCGTACTTTGTGGCCCGATCGGATTAAGCACCGGTAGTTCGTTTGCCTGAACGGTGGCAGCCAGGAGCGTGACGGTTGCGGTTACAAGTATGAGCTTCCTTATATCCATCTGTATTAATCCTCCCTATGGACTACTTCAGTAACAGCATTTTTTTCGATTTACTTTCCTGGCCAATCTGCAACCTGTACAGATAAATGCCGGAGGCAACGCGCTGGCCGCTGCGATTAGTGGCATCCCACTCCACCTGGTAGTTTCCAGGAACCAATTTTTCATCCATCATGGTTTTCACATGCTGCCCCAGAATATTATAGATATCAAGGTTCACGTGCCGGGTCAGCGAACCGTCGCCAGCCGCTCCCAGTGAGAACTCAATCGTAGTTGTCGGGTTAAACGGGTTAGGATAGTTCTGCTCGAGGACAAACGAGGAGGGCAGCGGTAGGTCCATCCCTTCCACCCGAACCGCCTGTGCGGAAGAAGTCGAAAGCAGCGCTCCTGTCAATTTCATCCGCGACTCGTCGCCGGACTCGATCTCGGAGTGAGCCATTATGGGAACATTCACCAGCTTTGCCTTTCCAACCTGAATCAAATCCTGAGTCCGGAACGGATTCTTGAAATACAATAGTACCATCAGCCTGCCATTTCCGTTGTCTCTCGAACTGAGCACCATCTTGGCTGCATCGTCTCCAAGAGTTGGTTTGCCCAGGCTCAGAGCCGATGGATCATACCGGATCTCCAACTGAACCCCGGCGATCTGCTCAGGCAACTCCGACCTGACCACCATTATATCTGTCGACCCATCGTTCAGATCTGAATAGTCAAGAGATACAGTTGCCATGTCGGTATTTGCGTAATAACCGGCCACCGGTGAAGGCGGGATTCCGAATATCAGGTTGATTATCCCAACCAGGTCAAGCACATTGACCGTACCGTCAGTGACCACGTCGGCAGCCGCATACTGCCGTGAATTCAGGCCGAAACTCCCCAGTATATAGCCCACAACGTTCACTGCGTCGGCTACGTCAACACGCTTGTCAAGGTTGACATCCCCGAGACGGTCGACCTGAATGATACCGGAATCAGTGACCAAAGGCAGCGATGGGTAATCTGGATCTGGGTTAATTGACTCCCAGCCATCTTCAATTAGAATCGCGTAATCTCCCGGCAACGCTGAGGTATCGATCGACATAACCACGTACAGAATGGCCGTGCTGGTGGTATCTGTCACAATCGGCTCATTCCCAACTCCGAAAGTCACGATTCTGATTTGGCCGGGGACCTGGCCGATGTTCTCATAGATGACATAATCCTCTGTCCGGGGAGTAGTAATAATGGAGTCGACCTCGAAATACTCTTCCTCATACAAAAAGTCAAACTGCACGCCGTAGACGCTCTGTGATGTCACCAAGTTGATCGGCACCATGATTGCTTGTGTACCCGGCAGGCCGCCCTCAGGCAACTGTCCCTCGGCCGAGGTGGTAAACAAACGATCATAGGGGATTTCCTTGACAAGGATCGAGACTATCAATTGCCTCGTACCACCAGGCTTGCCGTCGTCGGCTGTGAATGTCGCCTGGTATGTGCCCAATTGAGTATAATCAGGTGTGAAACTGAAATCCCCGGTCACGCTGCCCACACCTACTACCGGATTGGTGGGGCCAAAGGTGGCGTTGCTCGGAATAGGGTTGGCTGTCAGCGTTATCTGATCATTATCAGCGTCGGTAGCCGTTACCTGGAACGATAGTGTCAGTCCCTGGTCTATCTCATAGCTGGTCTGAGTCGGCTGCGTGAAGACAGGCCGATTGTTGGACCCCGCCGGGATCACATTAATAGTCAGGCTTGCATAATCGCTTCCATCGCTATTCGTTGCCGTCATGGTATAAGTTGTCGTATCCGTTGGCCATATCTGCTGCGAACCGATACTGTCCACATCACCGATGGTTGGACTGATTGACACTGTGGTCGCCTTGGAAACGTTCCAGGAAAGGGTGGTCGCGTCACCCTCATCTATTGTATACTCGGTCGCCACAAAGGAATTGATGACCGGCACCTCCGGCGGCTCAGTGATTTGAACGTTGCCGGGGCGCGTCTGAAGCCGGTGAACAAAGACGCCCGTGGTATCATAGTACTGTGAGAAGATACAACCTATCTGCTCGGGCGGGTATTCATCGTTGTAGATTGTAGTATCATAGAAAGTGATTTGTGCATACGAGCCGATAGTAGCTCCTGCGTCGATTTCGAACCCTATGAGCATCACATCGCCACTGCCTCGGTCAATGGCCGGCGGGTGGATGTTAAGATAATCCCAAGGATAACCGAGCACTTTGATACGCTGATGGCTGGGAGACCAGGGAGAGAAATCGGGCTCATTTACCACCCGCAGGGAGGTCCATGTGGTATCCAACAGTGGGGTCAACTGGAATTGGTAATCCGTAACAACAAAGGTGTCAATTATGGTGGTTGTATCGATTGTTGTGTCAGGATCGACTACTGTAGTGTCTATGATGATTGTCGTGTCTATAGTCGTATCGATAGATTTGACGAGCGGTTTGATTACAGTGGAGTCAAACTCGATGTACGCCTGAATGCCGGCGACATTGCTGTCGTTCTTAACATAGATAGGCACCCAGACAGTATCCTCCGGCAGACCGGCGGTTTGCACAATTCCGATACTGTCTATGCTGAACATATCTACCGAGTCGCAGCGCATCTGCTGTCCCCAGGAAACACCAGCCCATGCCAGTAGTAGCACAAAACAGGTGACAACACTTCTTGTCAGTTTCATTTTTACCTCCGAAAAAGTCATAACATATTTCCCTTCAACCAGTTATTACCGCAATATATATCAAAGTATCTTTCTCTTTCGCTGTCTGTCCGGTGTCGATTACCCATACCGGGCTTAGCCCAACCCTCTCCCGGAATCTCTTCCGGCCTGGGAGCGCTCGATTGAGCTAAGGCCGATTCGTGTACGGAAACCAACAGATTCATACTAAACAATACTGTATTATACGTAATAAACTAACACTCCATCTGACTGCACGAGTCTAGTCCTCTCTCTTCCAAGCAATAATCAGACCGGAAGAGCAAGGTTTACTCAAACGCTTGCTTGTCTCTCCTTGACACAAGCGGAGCAAGATAAAGCTGTAAACAACGGCGCCGTAATATCCGTTTAGTGGCAAGTACCGTAATGACTTACAGGTTATCGCCAGTCGGTAAATACTTCCTTATCCGAGATGACAATACAACCTCCAAAGCATGCTGTAAGGCGATGTAAATCTCAACATACTGAGCTTCCTCTGCTGCGGGTCGCTGCGCTGTGTTGCAATGCTGCAAAGCACTGCACAGTTCTGCGCTCGGTCGACAGGGAAGGCCCAAATATAAAAAATGATGGCCCTCTTATTGTTATCTTGTTCTCCCACCTTGATTTGAGAAGCCATCTCACAAAATCTATTATACTGTTTTTTGCCTTTTTCGTGTCGTTAACAACTCTTCAGTAGCTTTCCTCCTTTACTTATTAGATCCCCGGAGAGGGGTTAACCTCTCCGGAGATAATGCCAATCGATGATCGGCTTACTTCAGAAGGACCATCTTCTTCGTTGCCGAGAAGTCACCAGCATTCAACTTATAGAAGTAAATGCCGGAAGCCCAATTCGAAGCGTCCACATCAATCGCGACCGTACCGGCATCAGCCGAACCGGCGAACACATCTATCTGCTGACCAGTCACATTGTAGACGGTCAGGGTGTAGTTGGTCGCCACTGGCAGGTTGAAGCTGATAGTGGTCGTCGGGTTGAACGGGTTCGGGTAGTTCTGGTTCAGAGCGAAGTTGGCCGGGATCTCGGTAGCCTTGACCACAGCGCCTTCGTAGCTGCCCAGCTCAATGCTGACGACATTGCCGTTGGCATTGATGAACTCACCGTTGAAGCCGTTACCTTCATACGAGTAAACCAGGACGCGGGTGATGTTCTCACTGGCGTCGTAGGCATACTGAATGTCCATGTTGTCAGCCAACAGGGTCGGGGTAACATCGCCCTCGATAGCCACAAATGCAGCGCCCATCTCGGCATCGACGGATATTACGCCATTGTTGACCATATAGTTGGCTTCAACAGGGGCCAGTTTCGGATACGGCAGAGCGTCGCCAACGATAACACGGATCAGGTAGACCAGGTCGCCTACCGTCAGCGTCAGACCATCGGCGTTGCAGTCGGTGGCCGCAATCTGACCCATGACATTCACGTGGAAAGCGCCCATACCCTGGATGAAGTAGTTCGTGAAGACAACCGCGTCAGCGATCTCATAGACCAAGCCGTTCAGGTTGATATCGCCGCGAGCGTCAAGATCCGCGGCGCAGGCAATATCCACACCGCCGTTGATGAAGTCGATGAACTGAACCGGGGCCGGCTTGCCCTGGCCGCCGCCCACAAGGCACTCAGCCTGGACACCAGTGTAAGTTGGGAAGCCAGTGTACGGGTCGCTGATATCGCCACCCGTGCTAAAGCTATAGACATAACGCGAGACAAACAGGGTATCACCAGTTTTGGAGGAGATAGTGTTGTCACCGCAGTCTGTCCAGAAGAAGTTGATTGGTGCAAACTGGCACTCAAAGAGCCGATTGTCGGTAACCAGGAAGTCGATGGTAAACAGGACATACGGCTTCGTGTCGATCTTAAAGCAGGACGGGTGGATGGCGCCATTGTTCATGTCGGCAATAGCGACCACCTTCACGATGCCGCCCCAGAAGAAGTGCGGCTCGTATGACGGCCAGAACCAGGTACGGTAGTTGAAGTACTCCCAGCCGCACACAGTATAGAGATCGCCTTCCATAACCTTCTGGAAGTTCAATGCTGAGCGGTCATAGGCCATCAGCATGTCGAAGCCGCCCATCTGTTCAGAGCCCTTGTTCATGTACACGTCAACGTACTCATGCTGGCCCTGAAGGGTCAGATGGGTCTTCTCAATCTGAACTTCGAACGGCTCGGTCTTGAGCACGTCGAAGTAGACTTCGCACATGATACTGTCAATACCGTCGCTCACATAAACAGGAAGCGTGAAGAGTTTCTCGCCATCACCAGGGGCAGTTGTGTTGAAAGTGATCAAACCGGAGGTGGGATGGATGTTGTAACTACTGAGAGGGTCCGGGGTCGGGTTCATTAGACCGACTGAGAAGTGGAATGGATCACAGTCGACCTTTTCACCACTCATCGTGTGAGTCGCCGTGTTGCCCATACCAATCGGAACGGTCACGCCGCAGCCACCGGTGAAACCGGGTGCCACGTTAGTGAAGGTCACGTTGAAGGTGCAGGCATTACCAAGGCATGCGCCCGGACCAAGATCGGCTTCATACGCTTCAATGGTGACGGCATAGGTGTTACCGACGTTGCCTATCGTAGGTCCATACGACACCACACCGTTGTTGAGACCAACTGTCAGACCCGTCAGACCGCCGTCGTTCTCGACCCGGTACAATACTGCATCGTTTTCAGGGTCAGGGTCAGCAGCATCGAGGTCGAGCGTAAAGGGCAGGCAGTGATCGTGGGAGATAGTACTGGCCGGACAGTTACTGAACAACGGGCATTGGTCCGGCACAAAGTAGACGTGGAAGCAATGGGGGCCATACCAGGCCGGCTGCATGGAAGGAGGAGTACCGCCGGACAGTGACCAAATCCAGGGACTGCCCGGAGGGTAGTATGAGGAGTCAATACAAATAGTATCACCGTCGGTGTGGGCCTGTGTTGTAACGAACCAGGCCTCGGTGAGAGAATAGCCGTTCGGGAAACCAGGCGCGTCCCCTGTCGTCCAAACTCCGCCAACACCAGCAGTGTCTCGACCCATACCGTCGACACTGAACAGGTTGAACAGAATGTTGTCGAAGTAACCGAGCGGGTTGTAGACTTTGACATAAACCCAGCCGCTTGGGCCGATCGGGACAGTGTCCAAAACTATCGGATCAAAATAGCCGGGGGTAGTGTAGGGTGAGACGTCACTCAGTTTCGTGTAGACCTGGTAACCCATGGTGAAGGCCAAAAGGTCGTACCCAGTGTTCTGGTGCAGGCCAAACATGAATTTGAGCGGGGTGTTCAGCTTGACGGTGTCGCTCGTGGGGCTACCGAAGAGACCGTCAACGCTAGTCAGCACGACATCAGACTGGCCATGGGCTAGCCCAAATGAAAAAACCATCAGCGCTGTCAAAGCAAGAAACAATGAATATCGTTTCATTTCTTACTCCTAAAAATACTTCGTTAGCAATTAACTTATAAAACCGTTAAACATATTCTTTCTTACTTACGTTTCCCCCTCAGGTCCCGCTTCGAATCATCTCGGATGAGAGCCACCAAATCCTGAAGGATTCTCAACGAGTGCGAAAGAATAGGCTAACCGTTCTTTCATTTGAGCGCGTGTCATAGATACCTCTTTTACGCGTCCTCCTTTCCATCTATTGGGTTTAAGGTTAACATCACGTCCCAAATGGGCGCGACACTTCTTGTTATTTTTCAAGACCTTCGTTTTATTTCACTTAACAGCAGGTACAAAATCCATTGCTGAATTAACCAAAAGTTGCTTCAGAAAATCCAATTTCCTCAAAGTATCTGACTAGTAAATGGTTAGTACTATATCATCTCCATACTATCTCATCATCCATTAGCATGGCGGAGGCTCAGGGCCTTCCTTGAACAAGTAGCGAACCAGGTAGGTCAGGTCAGCTACATCGATCGGCCCGCCGATACCGACAACACCGTCGGCGTTACCTTCTTCCAGACACGGTGGCTCAGGACCTTCCTTGAACAGGTAACGAACCAGGTAGGTCAGGTCAGCCACATCGATCGGGCCGCCAATGCCGATGACACCATCGGCATTACCCCTATTAACGCAGCAGCTCGGAAGAACTGTCAGGGAGCCGTCGATCAGTGTAACAGTGGTAGTGTCGACACGGGCCACAGCGACCGTGTCAATATCAATCGAATCACATCCCCCGGGCGGTGGGAGCGATACGCGTTCCCAGTTTGTGCATACATCGCCGGCCCATGCGGTGCAGATATAGCAGTTCGTATCCGGGACCGTGTCATAGACTATACCAATTGACGACCCATCAGGACGCGAGAAATTGTAGTGGTCGAGGACGGCATGCTGAATCATCATGTTTACGGTGCGGTCTGTCATGGTGTCGGGGATGTCAAAAACATCAGCGAGAATCTTGATCAACATGCCTCCTTGCTGTGGGGCAATACCGCGATTGTCGGGATTTTGCTCAGTAAAAGAGATCCCGGCAATGTTCAAATCGAAGCCGCCGGTAAGCGAGCGCGCATCGACCATTTCCCAGCCTGAAATAAGCGTACCGGTACTATCGAAGTTGCCTATCGCGACTACTTTAGTGTCGATATGGATAAAGTCCCAGTCCCCCAGGGGGTTGGTCAACAAGGAGTCGATGCACACGGGACCATCCCACTCCAGGCATTCCCAGTAGCTTGTGTCAACCACCGTGGAGCTGTCAGTTTGAAATTCCATGATATCAGGGCGATCAAGCTGTATCCATAGGTTAAAACCCGCGACAGTATCCTGATAATTATTCAGGTAAATCGAAATCTCTGCGTTCTGCATACCCGGTGGGGATGTGACGTCGGACACGCGCACCCACAACTCAGGAAGCTGCGCCTGGGCGGACGGACCAGCCAGTAGCGCCACTGCACACCATATGACCACCGCAACCGAGATAACGCCCCCCACGCGCTTTCTGTCAAAGGACATTCCTTCCTCCTTGATCTTGGATCATTCTTGTTGGTTCAGCTATCCCTTAACCAAGATTCAATAAGAAGTTCCTTGACAACAACTGTCTTAATAAGAGACCCGTACTTTGGCTTAAAGCCTTGCAGGACTAACTGAAATCTCTACTTCCTGCCATAACGCGTTAAGCCCTACTGTAAACTAGCCTGCTAATGTTGCTTTGACTCAGCCTACACAGCCAATCCAGCACAGAAGTACCGGGCAGTTTGTGCTCTGAAGACTATGGCTTACTTCAAGCCGACAATTGTAAATCTGACATCAGCCTTTTGGTGATAATCTCACCTATCATCCGAATGGAAATATAAGGCTAAAGGCATAACTTGTCAACAGGAAAAACAAGAAATATTACCTTTTTCTTGAGATCATCTTACCTGATAAAAACACCTCCTCCTTTCCCACTCTTGTCTTCCCTTTCGAGTTCGGGAAGTCTATTTGGGATCACAGGTTACCAGCTACTTACTAAGTCGGCGCAATCGGATTCGCATAAAGTACCGGAACTGCGATTTTCTTTACAGCCGGCTCAAACCTACGGGTTTCCCCAGAATTCACACCGACCGAGATACCTCCTTACAGAAGCCATGCAAACATTATTGTCTGTTCCTGTGCACATTATATATATGGCAGGATGCTGTGAGAGTTGTGCATACCCGAGGCGAAGGAAGATTGATGAAGTTGCTGTCGATAAGGTATCGACTCAGAAAGAATGCCAGCACCTTCGATAGAACAGTCGGGCAGGCGTGTGTTAACCTATTGAACATGCTTAACTTAACATTTCCCGAAAGACACCGTCAGTTCCTGCCTTTGCGAGCAATCTCTACTATGAAATGACTAGCAAGACGGTTGTACAAGGGCGTTTCGAGGGGGTGTTGCAGGTCCAGTTCGACAGCCAGTTGAAAGATGGCCGCGTTCTCTCCTGTCGAAAGGGAAAACAGCTTCCTGTGCGGCATGAGGTGGTAGTGAGCCAAGGCGTAGAACGGGTTGGCCGCCCTTAGGATGGGTGACAGACTCAGCTTTTTACAGATCCGTTTCAACCAGTCAAGGCCCACCAGGGTAACGAAATATCCGCGGGCCTGCTGGTGTTTCATATTGTATTTCTGCCTGAGAAAAAAGTTGTTCTTATTATTTGTCACTACGAATAATCTTCCCGCGGGCGTCAGGACCCGTGCTGCTTCCGCGAGGCATGCCCGCCGGTGCGCTTGGGGCAGATGTTCCAGCAGACCAAAGCAAGTAACAATATCGAATTCCCCGCTGCGGCAGGGAATATCGTGGGCCGGGCTGTGAAGAGACCTGACTCGCGACCGTACGCGCAGCCTCCGCGCCTCCCTGAGGCAGTAGTCAAGCATTGCTTCAGACACGTCGAGGGCGGTCACAGATGCCCCTTGAGCGGCCAGAGTCAATCCGATACGCCCTGTCCCACAGCCGATGTCCAGGACCTTCCTGCCTTTCAGGGGAAGTTTGACAAGACGCAGCAGTGTTTCCCTCTCCCATATATCGTAGGCCCGGTTGGCTTCGGTGGGAGCGTCATAGGTCAAGACCGCTGCGAGGGGATCAGCAGAACGCAGTCTGTTTGTCCAGTAGGCTTCCGCTGCGGCTGTGTTGTACTGGTCATGTACGTTCTTGGGAGATCGCGTGTATGACAACAGAGCTACCTCTTCGTGATATCAGGATAACCTACCTACAAGATCGACCTGGAAGCGTTCGCTGGCAAGGCCTTTTCCGAGCTAACCGGCATGTCATGTCGATGGGAGCTCGGAAAACGGCACCCGTTGGCCTACCAAGCATGAAACAGAGACTGAAAGTCTTTGGCTGTTTTTTACTGTTGACTTACTCCATCCTGTGCCTTTAATAATTCCTTTTACAAATGTGGAATAACCGCTAAGGACTTAAAAAAGATGCCACGTATATCAAGACAGATGAAGGAGATTATTCAGACAGTTGTTTTCCTCCTGATTGTGGGTGTGTTGCTGGCTGTTTACGTTATCTATCCCCTCAATCGTGTCAAAGCCTCAATGGGAAGGGTCAACCTTGACGATTACAATCCTGACTCGGTTGTCCTCAACGACGCCACTGCCTACATTGAGGCTGGCCTGACCGCCGACACTTTCCAAGTTGAGACTGATGGCCTGACCACGCTTGCCTGCCTCTATCTCACCCCCAACTCCGACAGCGTAAACGGGATCAGAGGAACTGTATTACTGGTGCATGGAGACAACGTTGACCGCGATGCTATGGTGCCGCTGGCGCGTCTGCTTGTGGACTCCGGATTTGCCGTAGTAGCATTTGACCAGCGCGCTTGCGGACGCTCAACGGGCAAATATCACGGCGAGGGCCAATACGAGGCCAGCGATATCGAGGAGTTAATCAGGTACCTTGATCTGCGGGAACAGGTAGTACACCCGCTGCTCATCGTCGGCTTTTCCCTTGGCGGCGATGGAGCGCTCCTGGCCGCCCTCGAAGAAAAACGAATAGACGGAGTGGTTGCCGCAAACCCGTACCTGACCACCCGGCGGCTGCAGGATGTTTTGAAAAAGAGGTATGACATGTTCTGGGTTCCCTTTTTCCGAACAATCATGTGGTGGTGGTACGGAATCCGGTCGAGCTATGCCGCACCGTATCGCAATATCGATGACATCAAGCCGGTCGCCTGCCGCACGTTGCTTTTCATCACGCCCGAGGCCGCCCAGGACAACGAAGTCCAGCGCATCAAAGAGTTGTCATCACCAGAACTCCTGAAGGTCGAAACAATGCCTCCTTCTGATGAGCTGTACCGAGATATCTTACATCTTGCTATAAACATGGCGAAGTAGTATGTCCTGTCCGACTGGTTACAGTAAGCTGCACACCAGCAGACAGTAACTACGTCAACCACCCTGCCAACGGCTGGTCGGGTTCGCTGGTCGATCTCTGAAGAACCTCACAACTGTATGCGTTACAACTAATTTGTCTTGAAAGTGTCGGTAATAAACAGCTTTCATTCGCTAGGCCATGGGCTTTATTTAACACGGCCGAAGCAACCAACCTATATAGAAAAACAACAGATGATATTATTTTTGAATTGTAATACATTAAACCATAGGGAAGGTCTCGGAGAGACCTGCCTACAAATAGGTTATAAGGCGAATAAAGAATTGTATGAATCCCCGAAAGCCTGGTCGGAGAAACTTGCAAAAAGCTATTAAAATAGGTCTGCATGGATAAGTATAGTGACCGTCAATGAGGTTTGCGCCAGGTTAGCCAAAGAACGACCGTGTCTTGGATGTGAAGAACGGAGGGGCCAACCTTTTGGCTGAGATTCCAGCACAGGAGGCACAGCAACCGACCGTGACCGCACTTCCCGACCAACTATGGGATGTTGTCATTATCGGCGCCGGGCCGGCTGGAAGCATGAGCGGTTTCTTCTTGGCCCGTGACGGCCACCGCGTTCTGCTTATTGACAAAGAGCGTTTCCCCCGAGAAAAGGTCTGCGGTGACTTCCTGTTCACCGACACAATCAGACTTCTTCGCAAAATCGGTTTCCTCGGAGTTGTTCAGAAGATCGCACATGAAGTCAAGTCGATTGTTGTCTACAGCCCCTCGGGCATATCCCTGGACATTCCCGGTGACTATCTGACTATCAGGCGAGCAGGCTTCGACCAGCTCCTGGTCAACAGGGCCGTGGAGGTTGGGGTTACCTTTGCTCACGGCAAGGTCTGCGGCATTGAGACTGGCACCAGCAATGGAATCACCATCTCCTTAAAAGAGCCAGCGGCAGTCATTCGGGCTCGTATCTGCGTACTGGCGACCGGGGCAAATACCACTCTTCCCAACCGAATGGGGCTGGTTAGCCGCCAAAGGCCCAGTGCGGTGGCCGCTCGGTGCTATGTACGCTCCAAGGTCAATTTGGACCACGTTATTCTGTCTTATGACCGCTCACTCATCCCGGGTTATGGCTGGGTAATCCCACTGGGCCATAATGAGTTCAACGTGGGCTGCGGAGCTCGTTACGGCCATCTTGCCGGAAGGAAACGCAGCCTCAAGAAAACGTTTGCCGGATTCCTTTCAGATTTCCCGCCAGCACGGCAGTTAATAGAGGCAGGGGAAATCATCTCCAGTTTTCGCGGCGCCGCTCTGCGCTGTGGCCTATCCGGAATGGGAGCAGTCACCCAGGAGGGTGTGATTGCGGTCGGAGAAACGATAGGCACTACTCTGCCATTCACGGGAGAGGGTATCGGTACGGCAATAGAGAGCGGTGAAATGGCTGCTGCAGTCATATCGGAAGCGCTGCGAGATAGGGATATAAAGCGCCTTCAGGAGTTCCCCGGGAAATTGGTGACGGAGATGAAACCAAGGTATCAGGGATATAATGTAGCAGAGAGATGGCTTTCCCACAGGTGGCTTAATGACCTGATTGTATGGCGTATCAGCAAGAGCAGGTTTTTGCACGCCTGGATGCTAAATTCCATGTTTAAGGCCGGCAGCGCCTGGACAGTCTATGCTCCCCTGAGAATCCTGCAATCCTTCTGGAAATAGAAAGCGCATTCGTCAAGACCACGATGAAGGTCATGAAGTTGCCCCCAAAAGTGTACTAACATCACTTGCAGGTGTCATTGCGAATCTGCCCTAGGCGGATGTGGCAATCTCTTGCTTTGGAAACACTTACACAACTGAGATCACCACGCTCCCTCCGGTCACTCGTGATGACTCGCCGACAAACTGTTGCAGGGTAAGCTGGAGTTTACGAATAATAGAGGTTAAGGCAGTGTTTCGTCAGACCTTGTCCGCCAAAGGCGGATATGACCTGGCGGGTCAGCATGAAAGAGTGTGAGGTACAACAGGTTCTTAGGGCTGCCAAGACTTCGTCAGAAGTCACAAAAACCGCTTGATTTTTTCCGTCCGGCACGTGATAATAATGCCAGCGAGTCTCGGCATGAGCGGCCCAGGAATCCGTTTTCTCTCGGTGGAGACGATAGCAATGTTCTTGGTAATGAAGGAAGTTAACCGTTAGATTGGGGAAGTTCGATGAAATTTGACGATCATCTGGAAGGCAACGTGGTAATCTTTGGGGTTTCCGGCAAAATTATGGGCGGGGAAGAGACAACCATGTTTCACGGCAGAATTCATGAATACATCAACCAGAACAAAAAGGACGTCGTAGTTGACCTGGCCAAAGTCGACTGGATGAATTCGGTGGGGCTGGGGATGCTGATCTCTGCTATGACGACCGTGAAAAATGCCGGCGGTCAGTTTGTGTTAGCCAATATCACCAAGATTGAAACAATACTCACCGTCACCCGACTGATTACGGTTTTTGAGTGCTTTGACAGTCGCGAGGAAGCAATCAAGTCGTTTGCGACGTGACCCTGGCCGGACAGATACCATACGGGAGCTCCTATCGGGGCTTCTTTTTTTTGCGCCTGTAGCCTGGAGTTTCTCAGCAGAGACAAACTTGTCTGAGAGGTGAAACCTTTATCAACTCTATTGCGTATATTCAGCCAGTAAAAGAATGACGTTACCACTGAAAGGGTTTCAATGCTGCGTTGGCTATTGCTTCTTCTGACGTCAACATCAGTCGCTGCACAACAAACTGATCAACCTCCGGTTCCCCCCACGTTGGAAATCCCCCACGTGGTCAGAGAGATAGAAATCGACGGTGATCTTGACGATCCCGGTTGGCGGGATGCTGCTCGGGTGACCGATTTTACCCAGTACTTACCCGTCGACAATGTGAAGCCATCAGTTGAGACGGAAGTCCTGGTCGCCTACGACAACAGCTATTTGTACCTGGCGTTTGTATGCCATGACGATCCCGCCACTATTCGCGCCACCCTGACCGACCGCGATCGGATGTTTTCCGATGATTTTATCGGGATCATCCTTGATACGTATGGTAACGCCGTCTGGGCATATGAGTTCTATGTCAACCCTCTCGGGGTGCAGGGTGACCTGCGCTGGGTGGCCAACGAGGACGAGGACTGGCGGTTTGACCTTGTGTACGAGACTGCCGGCAGGATTACCGAGACCGGCTGGCAGGCGGAAATGGCTATCCCCTTCAGCTCGCTTCGCTTCCCGAACGGTAAGGAGCATACCTGGCGGGTGACCTTTTGGCGGAGCCATCCCCGTGACAACGTATACAAGTATTCCTGGGCGCCCTTAAAGATCGGTGAGCCGTGCTTTTTCTGCCAGTTCGGGTACCTGACCGGAATCCAGAATGTTAAACCGGGCAGCAAGTTGGATCTGTTACCCTCTGTGATTGCATACCAGTCGGGCATGTTGAGTGATCCTGACGATCTTGATTCTCACTTTGACAATGATAGCCCAGACGCTGAAGTAGCGCTTAACGCCCGCTACCAGATTACTCCCGGTCTCACCGCCGAAGCAGCCATCAATCCTGATTTCAGTCAGGTGGAATCAGATGCCGCCCAGATCGACGTGAACACCACCTTTGCCCTGTCCTATCCAGAGCGGCGGCCCTTTTTCCAGGAAGGAAGCGATTTGTACAACACCTTCCTGGACGCCATCTATACCCGGTCGATCAATGATCCCGACGCAGCTTTCAAGCTCACCGGTCGGATGAATAGGACGAGCTTTTTCTATCTGTTGGCACATGATGAAAACACACCCTACATCGTACCTCTTGAAGAGAAAACAGCCTTTGCTCCTTTCGAAAACAGCGTTTCCAATGTGGCTCGAGTCCGTCGCACAATCCTCGAAGATTCTCATATTGGAGCGCTTGTAACCGACCGGCAGATCGAAAGTGGCGGGGCCAATACTGTTTTTGGGCCTGACATATCCATCCGTTTCCTGAAGAACTACCGGATACAGTTTCAAGCTCTGGGCAGCCACACAACGGAACCGGATGCCCCCACCGCCATCGATACCACGGTCGAGAACGGATACGGGCAGGCATATTTCGATGGTGACCAACACACTGTCGCTTTAGACGCCGAATCGTATGAAGGGCACTACCTGTATGCTGGCATTGAGCGCGAAGCCCGGCTGTGGAACTTCGATATCGACCTTTGTGCGACCAGTCCGACTTTTCGCGCCGACAACGGCTTTATCGTCCGCAACGGTTCACGAAGCGTGGATGGCTGGACAGGACTGTTCTTCAGACCCAACGGGAAAGTTGTTACCAGCATTACACCCCAGCTGGGATTCGGGCGAGTGTGGGATTACCGGGGAACGCGAAAAGATGAATGGTTGACTGCCGATCTGTGCATACACCTTACCAAGCGAACGCACTTTCACCCCTCATTCATGCTCAGCCGTGAACGGTGGCGCGGAGTCTGGTTTGACGATATTAGGCGCGTGAGTGTCAATGTTGATAACGACATGTTTGAGGCATTCCGGCTGGGTGTCTATCTCGGCTACGGCAATACGATTGCGCGTAATGTAGACCCTCTTCCGGTGATGGGCCGCAACACCAACGTTAGCATGTGGGGAATCATCAAACCGCTACAACAACTAACTATTGAGCCGTCAGTCGACTACCTCAAGCTCAACAACCGTGACACGGGGGAAAAGATTCACGAAGGGTCTGTCATTCGCGCCCGCCTGAACTACCAGTTTACCCGCGAACTTTTCGTACGGATGATTGTACAGTATGACGACTTTGACAACGATCTCCGTTTTGAACCTCTGGTGACCTATAAACTGAACCCGTACACGATCTTTTATGTCGGGTCGGTGCACAACTTCTGGTATGAGTTGGGAAAGGCACACTACCCTGAAAAGAGCGAGCGCCAGTTTTTCCTTAAGTTCCAGTATCTGTTTCGTACATAGGAGCATATCTCAGGGTCTTGACAAAAGTTTTTTCAAGAATTATCTGGTAACGATATGAGTCAGCAAATAACACAAGTGGATGCCTTTTCCGATCGGCCGTTTGCAGGGAATCCCGCCGCCGTCTGTATCCTGGATGGCCCCGCTGACGAAACCTGGATGCAGCAGGTGGCAGATGAAATGAACCTTTCCGAAACGGCCTTTCTATACCCGGATGGTGATAGCTACCAGTTGCGTTGGTTTACACCGGCAGCTGAAGTAGAGTTGTGCGGCCATGCTACACTGGCAACAGCGCACGTACTTTGGGAAGATGGGCATATACCGCCGGATCAGTCGGTGCATTTTAAAACAAAAAGTGGGTTGCTTACAGCCACCAGAGATGGCAACGCTATCGAACTGAACTTCCCTGCCCAACTGACGGAGCCATGTGATTGCCCTCCGGAACTTGCCGAGGCATTGAGTGTTGAACCGGTATTTGTCAGTAAAAGCAAGTTAGACTATTTAGTCGAGGTCGCCTCAGAAACAGTCGTTCGTAATTGTCAGCCTGATTTTATGGCGCTCATGCGTTTACCACTGAGGGGGATAATAATCACCAGTCGCGGAGATCAGAGTAAGTATGATTTTATCTCTCGTTTTTTCGCTCCGGCAGTAGGTATCAACGAGGACCCAGTGACGGGCGTTGCTCATTGCTACCTTGGCCCGTACTGGGCTGACAAGATGAGAAGGAATCGCTTTGCGGCCTACCAGGCTTCAAAACGCGGTGGTGAGGTGGGCGTGCGCGTAGAAGGTGACCGCGTGATTCTCTCTGGCAATGCTGTGACGGTAATGCGGTGCGCCCTGGTGTGAACGTATCTGCCATGGAAACAGCAGTTCAGGTCTGAATTGGCCGAAGGCCGGTGATAATCCCGACAGAGGCCTGGATGAATTGTCATTCCCACACAGTTGGAAATCCAAGACTCTGCCTTTGATATTCAACAGGAACCAGATCATACTTCGGCGTTTAGTTAAATCGAGTTGCCTTCCTTGTTGAAATCGGTTAATTATCTCTCAGGAACTTAAATCAAGTTGTATAGGAGATTCCGAGATGATCAGCAAAATCGAACAGCTACTGGGGGCCGACAAGGATCTATTGGCCTACGAGTGCAAAGGCATTTCCAAATCGCGGCTGCATTTGCCGGGCCCGGATTTTATAGACCGCGTCGTTAGCCAGAGTGACCGTCCGCCGGCAGTGCTACGCTCGCTTAACTGGCTTTTCAACACCGGTCGACTGGCCGGCACCGGTTATGCCTCTATCCTACCGGTCGACCAGGGTATCGAGCATTCCGGCGGCGCTTCGTTTGCTCCCAACCCGGATTACTTTGACCCGGCCAAGATTGTCGAGCTGGCTATTGAAGGCGGCTGCAACGGCGTGGCCTCGACTTTCGGAGTGATTGGTTCAATCGCCCGCAAGTATGCTCACAAAATCCCCATGATCCTCAAGCTGAATCACAACCAGATGCTGACTTATCCAAACAAACCTGACCAGGTAATGTTCGCCAACGTTGAGAACGCCTTTCACATGGGCGCTGTGGGCGTTGGGGCGACGATATATTTTGGCGCCGACGAAAGCATGCGGCAGCTTCAGGAAGTGACCGAAGCCTTTTCAACAGCCCACGAGCTGGGTATGTTTACAGTTCTGTGGTGCTACCTGCGCAACCCGGCTTTCAAAGCCGACAAGGATTACCATGTTTCCGCAGACCTGACCGGCCAGGCCAACCATATTGGCGTAACTATTGAGGCCGACATCGTCAAGCAGAAACAGGCTGAGAACAACGGCGGCTTTACTGCTTTGAACTTTGGAAAAACTCACAAGAAAGTGTACGACGAACTGACCTCCGACAACCCGATCGATCTATGCCGTTATCAAGTTGCCAACTGCTACATGGGGCGGGCCGGTCTGATCAACTCCGGTGGTGCTTCAGGTGGAGCTGATGACCTCGCTCAGGCAGTACGAACCGCTGTAATAAACAAGCGCGCCGGAGGCATGGGGCTCATCTCCGGCCGCAAGGCCTTCCAGAAACCGATGAAAGACGGCGTCGAGCTACTGAACGCCATTCAGGATGTGTATTTGTGTAAAGAGGTGACGGTGGCGTAGCCATGTTGGAAACTTTTATGGGAACCCACCTGAAAGGTGGGCCACCCGCCCGCCTTTGGTGCATCTAGGGATAAACGTGAAAGGATTTCATGACTAAACGTGGGAGGATATGGGAACACCAAGATGGATAAGATAATTGCGACAGTAACGAGAGAGGCTTCAAAGGTAAATTCCTACCAAGCATTTAAGTTTTCGTCTCATTTTGAGCGATTGGCTAAAGCGTTGGACGGAGCAACTAACGCCGATCAGTTGAATTTGTACAAGACCATTTGGGCGGTTTGTCAGTTCCATTTTCAGCCCCAGCAAACAGTGCCATTTGCACCAATGATTGTGATGCAGGGAAAGAGAAGCATGATTCCGGATGATCTGACAATTGAGCAACTTGATCAGATCGCCGCGTTAACAGGTGAGGATCTACCAGCAGCCTTGATGGCAAGGTTTTGCGACGTGCTTTGGTTGCGCCGCAGGGACCATGTTCGGGCGAGAAAGGCGATCTACGCGTATTTGGAGTGCGCAGAGAAAGGAGTCGAAGAACACTGGCCAAATGCAGCAGAATGCGCTTTACGTGCTGTGAAGATCGCCAACGAGTTGGGGCGTAAGGCAAAGGAACGCGAAATTGTGAGAACAAAGTTGATTGAGCTATTCAAGGCTGCGGTTGCATCGCCAAGCAAAGACGAGAAGCAGCATTGGCCGCATGCTCTCGCGGAAGTGCTGATCGAGAGATGCGATGCGGATGACTGTGCTGAAATCGGTAGTAAGTGTCAGTCCCTTGGCGATATAATGGGGGATGCCTGGACAAAGGAAAGTTATTATCAGATTGCGGCTGAAGCCTTTGCGAAAGCCAGTCTTCCCGATAGGCGAAAAGATGCATTCCGTCTCCTTGGCCAGAGTTGGGAGGACGACGCAAGTAAGTTTAGTACGCCGGAGGGAGGCAAGGGAATGCAAATCGCATTTCGTCTCGAAAAAGCCATTGAGGCATTTCGCCAGGCGGGTGACAGGCACAAAGCGGAGCAATTACTTAAGGACCTCCAACAGGCCAACAAGCTTGCTATTGATCAGATGAAATCTATTCGAGTAGATGTGGATATGATGAAGTTTTTCAAAGAGGTAGAACAGAGGATGATGGGAAAATTAGGAATGCAAGCCGTTGAAGCGTTTATAGAGATTCATAGACCCGAAATTTATGCCACTGCCTACCAGGCAGCTAAAGCAGACGCTCAGACACCATCTATTCGGAAAGTGGTAGCTTCTACCTCTTTGGTCGATGAAGGAAACATCGCTTCTCGTAGCGCCGGAGGAATTGAGGCCAGCGAATCGGATTTGCTACAGGAGTTAGTTGGTCGCTATGCCCTTAACCATTCTGTGGCTGCTGTCTTACTAGAACATGCTAGAAGTATTCTTCTCGGAGATGACACCAGAGCCTGGGCCGAAGCGATTAATGACCTTGTTCGTCAAAGTGCATTCGTGCCTGTGGACCGGCAGGAGATTTATGGTCGCGGAATTGTGGCCGGTTTAGACGGTGATTTACTTTTGTTTACGCATCTCATTATTCCGCAAATAGAGCATTCAGTGCGACAATTAGTGGGACAGGCGGGCGGCAAGACGACGTCGTACCGTGATGGCCTTATGAAAGAACGAGACCTGAACCAGCTGCTTACGGAAAAGGATGCGGGTAGGGACGCATATGCCGTCCTTGGCGAGGACTTGACATGGGAATTGAGAGCGTCGCTTGTTGAGCAATCGGGGCCGAACATAAGAAACCGAGTTTGTCACGGTTTGGCAACTATCGTAGAATGTGAATCGCCTGCCGCAAAGTATCTTTTATGGCTTGTCCTATATCTTATAGCGAGGTTTGAGAAGGGGGCGCAGATACAAGAGGGTGACAGTAGCGAATGAAGACTGGCGTGGCCGCGATCTGTGGCTGGGTGGCCCACCTTTCAGGTGGGTTGTATATTGCGAACTCAAGACCGTCGCCTATATTCATTCCACGTCTAAACTGCTGTGGTTAAGCAAAGAGGAACAATGAACAAAACACGACACGCTAGCGACGTCTCTGTCCCCTCTTGAAAGGGGATACAGGGGTGTGTTATGATGACTGAGGACACACCCCGCCCTTTGGGCACCCCTCTCGAGAGGGGATTATTACAATTGAGCGGGCTGGGTGGCCCACCTTTCAGGTGGGTTGTATATTGCGAACTAAAGGACCGTCGCCTATATTGACTCCATGCTCAATCTGCTGTGGTCAAGTTAAGTGTGACTAATGAATAAAGCACGAAGTACCGGTGACATTTCTGTCCCCTCTCGAGAGGGGATTCAGGGGTGTGTTAAAGCAAGGGATCCACACACCCCGCCCTTCGGGCACCCCTCTCGAGAGGGGATTATTACAATTGAGCGGGCTGGGTGGCCCACCTTTTAGGTGGGTACCCATGTAGTTGCGAACTCAACTATCGTCGCCTATATTGACTCCATGCCGAAACTGCGACATTACGATCATCTAAACACCGCCCGCTTTGTCACCTTTAGCTGCTATAGACGGTTGCCGCTGTTGACTTCTGACCTGGTGATCCAGACCGTCGTCGATGAACTGGCCGCGGTGCGCACCAGGCATCTGTTTCGGCTTCTGGGCTATGTGATCATGCCGGAGCATGTACATCTGGTCATTCATCCCAGACCTGAGAGCAAACTGGGACTGGTGATCGCCGAATTCAAGTCTCGCTCGGCAGCACGGATAATCGCTGCGGTGAAAACCCACCTGAAAGGTGGGGCACCCAGTCCACACGGGCCACGCCCGCGTTGCCTCGTATGTGAAAACAGCTTGACCGCACGGGCTGGTGGAAGTATATTTCAGTTAACTAGGTACGTGATGCGTCCTTAGGTTTCTCAGCCTTGAACATTGCGGTGAATCGACTTCTGGGGGGAACGGCTGCTCGTGCCAGCTCCGACAAGGCGAAGTCCCACTGCGCAGGCACAGGTTAATCAAACACCTTTCGGGAGGAGCCGTGCCTCTGGATGTTTTGTGCTTTACGACGTCGCCTCTCACCGTCGGGTCCGCCGGACGACGCAGGTATTTCTGTAGGCGGCTCTCAACAGAAAACCGGAGTAAGGCTTACCGCTGCTTCAATGAAGAAGTAGCTCGGCAACGTTGGTGTTTGTTCCCGGGCGAGCGCGCTCCGCCACGGTCGGCAAATCTATGTCTGGATTCTGAAGGACTTTGACAGGACGGTCGGTTGGTAACCACAGAGGGCCGGACCTGCCGATGTGTGGAGCAGACTCTCAACAGGTGCTGCCGGCATACTCCGTCCGGGAGGTTTCAGGGGATTGTCAACAACAGCGCTGACACTGAGACCCAATCTTCTCAGCCGTGCTCGATTCCGTTGTGCCAAAGTAAGTTATTAAAAGCGAATGCCTTGTCTGAAGACAGGCAGGCAATATGGAAAGAAGAGGAGTTAATGTCATGTTCATGAATGGTAACGCAGGAAAGCGGCTGCTGACAGTGATAGCGTTGACACTGCTAATAGCTTTTGTGCTCTCCACCACGTCGGCCCAGGCGTGGCCCTGGAGAAAGGTCTGGCTGACCTTCCTGGTACATAACAACACGGGTCACGACGTAAACGGAATCATTATCGGGGGCTTCAACTTTGGTTATTGTACAAGTTGTGTTTCTTATCCTAGCCATCCGTTCTTTTTCCCCTCGTGTTACGGATCTTCGGTGCCTATATTCATGTGGGGGATTCTCAGCCTCCATGGCTATTACTACGGAAAAAGTACCGTCTATCCTCCTCCCCTTAATTTTAAGGTAGTAGGGGTGGGGTGTTGGTGGTGCGCGGGGATCACGGGAGCCGGGGTCTGGCTCGAGGATTGGGTACCCAGGGGGTGGTTTCAAACCTGTGGACTAAAGTGTACATCGCCTGTCATCCTTACCATCGATGACTCCCTTCCGCGGCCCGTGACAGTGGCCAATGTCGAATTCGCTTGCGTAGCCGAACCGATCCCATTTGATTCGTTTTCCTACGACTATGAGCTGCCTTACGAACCAGCCGATATGCCACCGGAAAGTCTGCTTTATCCCGGCGATTCTATCGAGGTAATCGGTATATTCCCAGAGGACGTCGGCGATAGTACCGTGGTCATAAGGGCTCAACTTATAGCACTGGTGGATGCCGAGGGACGAGGAAGCTTCTGGGATACCGTCTATTTCGCGGCACAAATTATGCCCTGCTGCAACGGGGATGGGATTCGCGGCAACGCTGATGACATTGTCGGTCCCGGCGGAGAGATTGACGTAGCCGACCTGACTTACCTGGTTAACTATCTTTTCAAGAGCGGCCCGGTGCCGCCATGTATGGAAGAAGGTAACATTGACGGCATTATTGGCGTCGGCGGACCTATTGACGTGGCTGATCTGACGTACCTGGTCGCCTACCTGTTCAAGAGCGGCCCGGCGCCAGCGCTGTGCCCGTAAGCGTTGGGGGGTAGGAGAATGACATGTAACGGCTGGGCTTGTCCCTGCCGTTTTCCTGCGGTCTACCTGTCATCCTCGACGGCTGGGTGACCCACAGCTCTGCCATGCGAAGCCAGACGGTACAGACGTCAAGGCCGGTGTGGCCCACCATTTATGGTGGGATCGTAGCAATGGATAAGATTGACTGACAAAGAAAAGAAATCCACCACAAGTGGTGGGACACCCGCTTGACCAACGTTTTCTGTGATCTCGGTCCGCTTGTAGCGAACAATGAAACTAATGCGACGCCTTAGCTTTAATGAACCCGGCCCGCCCCTATATAAAAGTCATTACATAAGATGAAAGGAGGAAGAAAATGAAAGACGCTTTGTTTCGATTCTCCATTTTTCCATTAGTTCTCTTGCTGTGTCTTACTTTCAGCTGCAGTCAGCAAGGGGAAAAGGTGGATGTCGAAAAGAAGGCCAAGGACGACCTCGAGCTGGACAAAATCCCCGAGGTGGTAATGGACGCCCTGAAGGCCAAGTTCCCCAAGGCAGAAATCCACAAGTGGACCAAGGAGAAAGAAGACGACATCGTCATCTACGACATCGAGTTCAAGCAGGAGGGTCGGAAGTTCGAGGCGGACATCAAGGAGGACGGCTCGATCCACAACTGGGAGAAAGAGATCGCAGCCGAGGACCTGCCCGATGCCGTCAAGATGGCGGTGGCGACGAAGTACTCCAAGGCCACCATCAAGGAGATCATGGAGATTACTGCGGTTAGTGACGGGAAGGATGCTCTGGAAGGGTACGAGATCGTCCTCGAAACCGCCGACAAGAAGGAAGTCGAAGTCACGGTGGCGCCAGACGGCAAAATCCTCGAGGATTCCGGAGAGAAAAGGTGACCTTGGCCTAACTTGGTACCCCACAGCTCTGCTGTGGGAGCCTAAAATAGATCACTAACTGGTAGGAAGTACCCACAGCAAAGCTGTGGGCGACCTGCTCTACGACCACCCGGCCTTAAAGAAGCGAATGGCGTTTGTGAGGGGGTATAGACCCGTAGCATCACATTTAGAGCTCAAAGGAAATCACTGTAAAGAGTCATTAGAGGTAGGGCAGGTGCCATGCGCACCTGCCATGAAAGTGGTCTTGCCACTGGCAGGATCACAGGGATGCTGCCCCACCGACTAGCTGCCTACATTCTACTCCTTCGTATCTTCTGATATTTCGCCCTCCCCAAGCGCCGATGTCATCCCCAGTTTCTCTTTCACTTTGCCCAGTATCTCATTTGAGAGCTCAGGATTTTCCTCGAAAAACTGCCTGACATTTTCCCGGCCCTGGCCAAGGCGGTCGGAGCCGTAGCTGAACCAGGAGCCGGATTTTTCAACTATCCCCAAATTGGCGGCCATATCCAGCAGCTCACCCCAGTGCGAAATCCCCTTCCCATAGATAATATCGAACTCTGCTTCCCGGAACGGGGGAGCCACCTTGTTCTTGACCACCCGAACCCGGGTGCGCGAGCCGATTACCTCCTGACTGTCCTTGATAGTAGCGATCTTGCGTATGTCAAGGCGAACAGTTGAGTAGAACTTCAGAGCGTTGCCGCCGGTGGTGGTCTCCGGGTTGCCAAACATGATGCCAATTTTCATCCTGATCTGGTTAATAAAGACCACCGCTGTCTTCGACTTTGAGATTATGGCGGTTAGCTTGCGCAGCGCCTGGGACATGAGCCGAGCCTGCAAACCCATGTGAGCATCGCCCATCTCCCCCTCAATTTCAGCCCGCGGCGTCAGAGCCGCCACCGAATCGACAACAATGATGTCTACCGCTGAGGATCGGACCAGCATTTCCACAATGTCCAGGGCTTGCTCTCCGGTATCCGGTTGGGAGACAAGCAGATTGTCAGTGTTGACGCCCAACGCCCGGGCATAAGTAGCGTCAAGGCAATGCTCCGCGTCGATGAAGGCCGCCACTCCACCTGCTTTCTGGGCTTCGGCGATAATATGCAAAGCCAGTGTCGTTTTCCCCGATGATTCCGGCCCAAAAATCTCCGTCACTCGCCCGCGCGGAATGCCCCACACACCAAGAGCGCGGTCAAGCCCCAGCGAACCGGTCGGAATAATCTCCACCTGGAGCACCGTACGATCCCCCAGCCGCATGATTGAACCCTTGCCAAAAGAGCGTTCAATCTGGGTGAGGGCGGCATCCAGCGCCTTTTTGCGGTCCGGCACAGTTATGGTTACCATATCTGCCTTACCTTTCCTTATTTCAAGTTTTTTATTTTCCATGCTGCTAATGTATATCGATTACCGTTTCAATATATCACATTCTTGCCGGGATTAAAATAGATTTGTCCCCTGACAGATGCTGTCACTCAGAATGTGACTTTCATTTTGTACAAAAAGCTCTTCTCGCGTAGGGGGCGGCCTTGTGTCGCCCCATTGGGGGTATCCTTACCACTACGCGCAGCAGAACATGACTTTCGTTTTATGTAAGGTAAAACCTGTTTCAGTATGGGTAAAAGATGAAAAACAGCAGGGATATGACGCTCAGAAGCCACAGCCCCCCCGATATCTCTCGTGCTCTTCCTGAAAGGACTTTGAGTAAAGGATAAATGACAAATCCGGCCGTCATGCCGATCCCCAGGTTGTAGGTGAAGCTCATCAGGGCAATAATGGAGAAAATCGGGATGACTTCCGTCAGGTCGTCGAACTTGACGTTCACTATGGGGGAAAGCATGAGAGCTCCGACAACAATCAAGGCCGGGCCATAGGCGCAGGACGGAATGACGGCAAAGAACGGCGCGAAGAACAATGCCAGTAAGAACATAAATGCCGTCACGACTGAAGCCAGCCCCGATCTGCCGCCGGCCTCGATACCCGTTGCCGATTCAATATAGGTGCCGGTGGTTGTTGTCCCCATCACTGCGGCAACGATTGTAGCAACGGCATCACACAACATCGGTTTTTCAACTTCAGGGAGGTTGCCATGCTCATCCAATAATCGGGCCTTGTAGGACAGTCCGATCAACGTGCCGGTGGTGTCGACAAAGTCCATCACAAGAACGGTGAGAATGACGGCAAAGAACCCCCAGTGGAGGGCGCCGACAATGTCGAGTTCAGCAAAGATTGGCGACATGCTCGGCGGCATGCTTACCCACTTATCAGGTAACTGAGCTGTACCGGCCAAGAATGCTGCAAAAGTGACTGCTAGAATGCCAATAAGGATAGCGCCCTTGACTTTCCTAATCATCAGGAAACTAATCAGTAAAAAACCGCCAATAGCCAGGATAATCGGTATGTCACGAAAATTGCCGACATGCACCGGCGCGCCAGACACACCGACAGTGACAATGCCCGAGTCATTGAGGCCGATGAAAGTCAGGAACAATCCAATGCCAACGGCAAACCCAATCTTCAGACCTTCCGGGATAGAATTGGTCAGCCAGCTTCGTATCCCGAGGAGAGTAATAATCGTGAAGATGACACCACCGATGAAGATAGCTCCCAGGGCTGTTTGCCAGCTATAGCCGAGCACTCCTACGACGGTAACAGCGATAAAAGCGTTTTCACCCATGTATGGCGCGATGGCAAATGGTCGGTTGGCATAGACACCCATAGCCAGGGTTCCGAAAAAAGCGCTGAGAATGGTGGCGACCATTGACGGCCCAAACGGTATCCCTGCCGCTTCGAGGATTTTCGGATTGACGATAATAATATAGGCCATCGTGACGAACGTCGTCAGGCCCGCTATGACCTCTCGTTTTACCGTTGTGCCCAGTTCGGTAAGTTTAAAATACTCTTGTAACATTACCCGTGCTCTCTGCTGGCGACCGTTGACCCTACAAGCGGAGAAGTTGTCCAATCGGTCATTTTACCACCAAACCTGTACCCCATTTTCAATGGTGAATATTCGTTCCTCCTGCCGTAAGTCAGTGGCTACCAACCAATAGAGGAATCCTTCCGGCACATCGCGAAACTTCAGCGGTTGATCCGTGGCTACCGCTTTCCCTAACGATTTCCACCCATCTTTCCAATAGGACAGCTCGTACTCTTGCCCCGGAGTCAGGAATGACTTCCGTAGTGCCTGTGTCGTGTCGCGACCTGACGGGCGACTTGTCGCCACCAGATCAACGGTCATAGTCCGATCTCCCTTGCCCTCCAGTTTCCTCCTTCGGCCATCTTTCTCGAGAATGAACGGCGCTCCGGCTGGAGCCAGTTCTTCGTTGATATAGAACATGGGAAGGTACATGATATCTTTGCCCATATCTGTAAACAGCACCTTTTGATCCTCTACTCTTCCCCAGTGGATAGCCTGCCATTCCCCCCAATTGAACACGCACAGGTAGGCAAAGCGAATGCTGTCCGGAACGGGGTCGCTAAGATTAGTTTTAACATCACAGACGTCAATGTAATCGGAGGTCACGTCGATATAGCCCTTACCGCCCAGCCAGGGTGGGACTTTTTCTTCCTCTTTCTTTTGAAAGGCAAGATTGTTCTTTTGTTGTGCGAATGTTTTCCGGTAGACCTTTGCCGCGCGATTGGCGAGTTTGTACTGTCCGGGATTTGCCTCTGCTCCCATAAAAGGAACAACCTTGCCGTCCGGCGTGACAATGGCATTCCAGGCATGATTGTTGTTAGTGTTCGCCCAGTGGGGAGTGTAGTCACTGGTAACAGCCAGGCCGTTGGCACGCATGGCGTAGATAGTGATGTTGGTCATATCCTCACAGCGGCCCATTCGATTGGTCAGCATCTCAATCAAACCCTGATCGGTCGGGTGGCGATAGAAACGCCTGTCAAAGGAAAACCAGGATTTGATGTCGCTGTTTATAAGCCGGGCAGCCTCGACCGGGTCTTCAGGCTTTTCCATCTTTTGATCGAGATCCTCATATCGCCGCCAGAAGACCTGTCGCCATGATTCAAGCGGTTCTCCGCTGCCGCGATAGGGAAGAACATAGGCGCAGAAGTCGTCAAACGAAAGGCCGCGAGCCCATGGCTTTTCACGCCAGGCTCTCAGGGCCCAAGTAATGTTTTCTATCAGATAATCGGCGGCGATGACATCGATGTCCATTATGCTCTCTTTCTTATCGAAGTCGAGTTCGCCCCTTTCAGTTTCGATTGAATCCCACGACTGCAGCAGCGTCTCGTAATCAGGGTAGGCGAGAATGTCGAAATCAACTTCGGCGTGGCTGGTATCGTAAAGGCCGTATATGGTGTATCGATGTCCCTCGATGTTACTGACAAGGAAGCAAGCAGCGTTGAAGCCCAAACTGTCGTTGTTCTGCTCGAAATACGAGAGGACCTTCTCGAGTTCCTGCCGATTGTCTCCCGCTTTTCCCAGCGCCTGCTCGACTTCCGGGGGATAAGCATCTGGCTGTGGTGCGGCGTTCGGCACTGCGCTCAATGCGATGACAAGAATAAGTACCCCGACAATTTGTGATAGTCCCTTCACTAGACACCTCCATGGTTAAACACCAGCACGCTAAAATATAATAATGAGCGGGGCAATTCAAGTGTGAATTTGCGTCCCCAGGTATCCCTAATCTGCCGAGAACCTCCCCCAATTTAGAGGATATACCGAAAAATAGAGAAGTAGTGGCATCACACGACAGGGGAAGGCTTCCTGTCGAGTTCTTTGCGAACGGCTTCTCCCAGTACTTTGAGCGTATAGGGTTTCTTTATGTACGATCCGGCCCCAAGCCTTTGAGCCTTGCTAACACGTTCAGTCGCCGAGAACCCGCTGATAATGACCGCCTTTTGCTCTGGATGAAGCTTGATGATTTCACGGTAGGTGTCCAGCCCATCAAAGCCCATTTCCATGATCATATCCAGCACGACGATATCGATACAGTGGTCTCTTAGGTACCTCACGGCATCGTGGCCATTATTGACCGTCTCAACTTTGTAACCCAGGTTGGATAGAAGCTCCTTTGCCATGACTCTCTGTTTCCCGACATCGTCAACAACCAGTACAGTCTCGTTCCCTTCGATATTTATTTCAGAGTCTTCCTCCGCACGCACCGGTTCCTCAGCAACCGGGAAGTACAGGATAAACTCTGTTCCTTCGCCGACAGTAGACGAAATATCGTAGTAACCTTTGTGGTCCCTCGTAATTCCGTATACCACCGACAAGCCCAACCCGCTGCCGCTGGTGGCCCCCATCTTCTTCTTTGAGTAGTACGGCTCAAAGATTTTGTCCAGACATTCTGGGGCAATCCCGATTCCAGTGTCGCGCACGCGCAATAGGACATAGTCCCCGGGAGAGACCTTATCGTAGCCACCCAGAAGCTTCTTTACATACTGTTGTGACGTTGCAATCTCAACTGTGCCCCCATTAGGCATGGCGTCAAACGCGTTAACAATCAGGTTCATTATCACCTTCGACAGGTGCGATGCAGAACCATTGATGGGAACCAGATTTCTATCCAGGTCTATGTTAATCTTGATATGGCGGTGCTTCTCAGCCAGACCTGCAAAGCTCGGCGAGTCGAGGTACGTCTCTATAACGAGGTTCAGATCAGTCGGCTTCATATCATATCTTCCTCGCCGGGCCAGCGTCAACAGATCCTGGATTACATCTGCTGCTTCCATAGCTGCATTACTGATACGCACGACCTGTTTCCTAAGGGGGTCACCCTCCGGCAGCTTGGAAAGTATCAGCTCAGAATAGCCGACCAACGGTCCTAACATATTATTCAAGTCATGAGCCACACCGCCAGCCAGTATTCCTAACGATTCCATGCGTTGAGCTCGTTCCAGCTTGTCCTGCAACTCCCTCTGACGTCTGATGGCCTCTTTGCGTTCCGCGATATCTTGGGCAAACGCGCAGTTGTATTCATCTCCCTCAAACTGGATGTAGTTGAACGTAATCTCCACAGGAAACAGCTTCCCGTTTTTTGTTCGATGAGTTGACTCAGTGGTAAACGAACGACGTTTGGATATCTCGTTCCAGTGCTCTGACCACTTATCTTCCGAGATGTCGGGATCGATGTCAAATATACTCATAGAGAGCATTTCTTCCAGGGAATATCCGAGCGACTTGCAGGCAGCGTCATTTACATAGACAAACTGGCCTTCTTTGGTCATATGAAACTCGGAGATAGCGGCATGATCGATCGAAAACCGCATGAACTGGAGGGCTTTCTCGGTTCGCTTTCGTTCTGCAAGTTCGGTGGCCAGCTTTTCAGCGCTATCTTTCAGGACATTTTGTGCCTGCTGCAGCTTCCGATCTCTATTCTGAATGTCCTCGAGCATGTCGTTAAAACTGTCAATAAGGTAACCCATTTCATCGTGGCTGTTGCTCTGCGCTCGGATGCTGTAATCCTTCTTATCAGACACAACTGTTGCCACGTGGGCTAGATGTAATATGGGTGACGATATTACCTTTTTTAGCCTTGATGCCAACACCAAAGCCAAGAAAGAGGCGACGAGAAGGAAGATTGCGATGATTTCAATCTGGCGCCTAAGGCGTGCGTGCATTCCTTGGAGGCTAGCTTGAATATAAACCGTGCCAATCTGTTCGTTGTCAACAATGATAGGGTGGAATAGATCCAAATGATCACTTCTGAATCGAAAGCTCTCATTGAGGGGCTGAGGTGGCACAAACCCAGAATCCTGCTCCTGCCGATGATAACTTGCGAAGACATTTCCATCCTTTGTATATATGATGGCGTGAGTCACAAATGGCTCCGCTTTCAGAGCTACCAATACTTCCGCAGCGTCGCTGGAATAGTCATACAGGAGAGCAGCCGTGCAGTTGGTCCCACTCATGTCCGCTATGGCTCGCAGGTTGAGTACCATTCCCCTCTTAAAATCAACACGGTCATATATAATAAAAGCAGTGCAAACCAGGAGTAGGACGATTCCCACCACAGACATTATGATTACTGTCAACTTACGGTTGATAGAGACCTTACCGAGGAAGCGCATCCTTGTTCTCCGTCTCCGATCGGTCTTCTGTAACAATCGTTGCCACATTCAGCAACTTGGGGCTTATCTTGAGGCCCGATCGTTCTGCAGCGTTCGTATTTATCTCACAACGAATCTTGTTATCTCTGATGACAAATCCAATCATACCACCGTGTGAGGCGAAACCCTCTGTTTCGCCGACAGTCAGAAATTTCATCCCTTGGGTGTGCGTGAGTATTTGATCCAGGTCTGAGCAATCCGAACTAATGAAGAGTATATGGCAACTGTCAATGTCATCCAATTCTCGAAAATGTCTGATTGACAGCTCTCTTCCATTGACAGTCTTTCCCGCTATTGTTCGTGGGAGTATGTCATCAAACGGGTCATCCCCGAGTATGCCGATTACTATTTCCCTACCAGTATCGGGAAACGCCTCTACCGGCCATTGGACAAATCGGGCGAAGTTGTAGAGCCCCGCAGCCTTGACCTCATAAGGTGAACGTTTCTGGGCCCAGGTTTCTGAATACCCACATACTGTGGCAACCAACACTGTCAAGGTCACTGATAAGAAAGGCCCTAGTCGCATAACCCCCCACAGACATCAACGTGAAACACGCTGAGTCCCAGCCAAGATGCCCAACGTGATCCTACAATACCCCAATTGCGGATTAGTAACTCCAGCGTATAACTCCATAGAAGCTGCGCTGGACTTGAGTTGGGATTGTCTCAAGGTAGTCTGGCGTGAATTCTCCATGGCTGCCTTCAAGCAGGTTCTGACCGACCAGCGAGAGTTCGATAGACCTGTTCACCCTCCACCCAAGACGGAGATTCACCGTTGTGTGGGCATCTACGTTTAACGCCGGCAGGTCATGCACATAGTTTGCAGTCGCGTCAAACTCCAGGTTCCGGGTCAAATCGAAGGACGACCGCAGGTAGGCCGCATGACGCGGGCTCTCTCCATCGAGGTTCTCAATACCAGGGTCCTCGATTCCACTTTTCGAATGAACATCCGTGTGCAGGTAAGAGTAAGATACTTTCAGACGCCACCAGTCTTTTGGCTGTAGAAACAAGCCAAGTTCGGCCCCGTACGTCTCACCTTCCGCCTGGTTTTTTACATACACGGGAATAACCAAGTGGGGCGGTGCTGGGGTGTCCGTCAGATACGCGGTACCGTAACATAACTGCCTAAGGTCGTCGTACACGTTATAGAACAAGGCTAAATCGGCGGATATATCACTGGTCGGGCAAACCCGGTAGCCAAGTTCATAGGCAATAACTTCCTCCGGCCCAAAATCAGGATTACCCATTGCAATTACGAGAGTCGTGGGTGATCCGGGAGATAGGGCTCCGGGAGGATATGCCTCCTGAACAAGCCTGATGGCCGACTCGACCCTTGATGGAGTCCTGACAGCTCTCGCTATAGCTGCCCAGAGTGAATGATACCGGTGTGGTTTCCACATCAACCTGACGTTGGGTTGTAATTCGACTCCGGAATGGCTGCTGTGCTCGATTTTCGAACCAATCGTGAGATGAACCCGGTCCTGAGCTAGACGAAAATTATCCTGGATGAATGCACTCAAAAGATGGTCGGTCCATTTTTCGGGATCGTGTGAGAGGGTAAAAGAGCCTTTGATAATATCATTCGTCCGTCTGTATCCCGCACCCCAGATAATTTCCTGCACCTGGGAAATCGTTATTCTGTGCTGGAAATCTACGTCAACAACATTGTCGCGAAAATGCGATGTTACATCAGGGCAATCGTGCCAGGCGTAGTACACTTGTGCTGCCAGATCGGATGATTCAGAGTAGCTGTGTTTCCACCGACCTAACATGTTGATCATGTTTTGCTCCGTAGAGAAATCGAAGGTCTCTCGATAGGGATATTCCATAGATGTAATAATCTGATACGTCTGGCTGGAATTTTGGTGCTCGACATCCCCAAGCACAGTGATGGCATCTCGGTCTGATTTGTTCCAGTCAACCCTAAATCCGCCACGGACGTACCTCCAATCATCAAAAGCTACACTGCCCGCAGAGTCTACATACGAATCACGATCTGAATACTTCACGTAGGTACGAAACCAGGCTTGCTCGCCGATCATGCCGCCATAACAGATATCTCCGAATCCTCTCTCCTCGGTACCGAAACCGGCATGAATACGGCTGCCTCTGGTATCCTTAGCATTCTTGGTAATGACATTAATAATCCCATTAACGGCATTGGCACCCCAGAGGCTTCCGCCCGGGCCGCGTATGACCTCAATTCGCTCGATGTTGTCAAGGCAGGGCATAAGCTGATTCCAAAATACACCGGACCAGATGTGTGTGTACATACTCTGCCCATCAACCAGAACCAGCATCTTGTTGGCAAACCGTCCGTTGAATCCGCGAGAGGATATAGCCCACTTATTGGCGTCAATACTTGCCACCTGCAGGCCCGGTACCATGCGAAGAGCATCGGCAACAGATGTGACCCCGCTGCGTCGCAGATCCTCTTGGCTTATTACAAAAACCGCAGCGGCGGCGTCCGAGAGCTTCTCTGGTTTTTTCGAAACTGAAGTGACTTCAATATTGAAGAGGTCCTCAAGACTCAATTCCGTTAGGTCTACAGGATGATCCTCTGCCCAGCTCGAAATCGGCACAAGTTGAACCAGTAGCAGGACGAGGATTATACTTAGGCTCGTTGTAATTCGACAATTATACCCTCCGTCTGCTTTCCTTTTTAGAAAAGATGGGCGACTAGACGCTCGTGACCACGACAACCAATGAAATGACCTCATCTTATCCCTCCTCTTTTGGCTTAAGTCTATACCTTCCATTCTCTTGATGCGGGTCTGATGCTACGGCTCGCACCTAAACGAGGCACGGCCTGCAATATAGAGCGTCGAAGCTGTCGCCGCACCCCGCCGGGACACGACCTGTAAGTCATTACCCCTATTAGACTGTATATCGGTCAGTAGCTACCTTTTATCCAGTCTTGACGAATCATCTCCGACCAGAGACAAATGACCTCATTTGACCGATCAGAATACCGGTATTCCATTGATTGGCAAGAAGTTGTAGTTCGACTGTGTCCGTGGTAATATCAAAAAACAAGGTCAACCAGTGCTGACACCGAGATCAGGAGCAAACAACCGTGGTTAGCAGATGAGCTTGCTCACCGCTTCAACCAAGTGGTCCGGTACTAGGTGAGCGTAGATCATCGTTGTCTGACAACTGGACTGGTTCATCTACAATCGATGTAAACAGATTTATCCCTATCGCAACAAGTAACCTCCGGGTTGTACTATGAATTCGAACCCCGAATGCCAGATTCGGGTTGCATTCCGGATCTATCCTTTTCGGGTCTGATTGTGGCGGTTTGGGATAGCATCGATTCTCAGTACGACCAGACTCCCCACCGTCGGTCACCAGGATGTAACCCGCTGTTAGTCAGTGTGTTACTAAGTAACAAGACCTACCCAAGTTGTTTGAGCTTCTCTATTAGACTTGGATCGTGATCTAGGCGTCGGTCGAGAATATCTACCACGCGTTTATCAGAAAGCAGTGCTGTCAGCAACTGATCGTAGATCTGCAGCTTCTGAGATAATGCAATAGACCCTTCGTCTGATGTGGGACTCCCACATCGCCCGCAGAACCGAGAATCACTTGCGTTGTCGAAACCGCAGCGCGGACAAGGTCGGTTCACTATCTCAGGGATAGCGGGCTTTGCGGCAGTGCCTTTTCCGTACATCTGCAGAATTGAATCCTGGATGTCTCGCCCTGAAAGATGAACATATATGACAGCCATATCTGAACCTTGCGTCCAGCCAAAGAACTGTTTCATCTGTGCTTCGGTGAGCCGATTTGCCAGAAAAGTCGCACGACTATGCCTGAACAAGTGAGGGTGAACCCTCTTTTTGAATCCAACTCTCTCAGCAAGCTTTTTCAGCATTTGTTGCAGGCCAGAGTAGGTCATGTATTCGGTTCGGCCGCGGATTCCGAGGTTCGGCCACACGGGCGATTCCGGTTCATCTGCTTCCGGATGAAATGAAAGCCACTTTGTCAGGTGGGGAACGCAGGCAACTATGGGGATCCTTCTCTGCCCAGTCTTACCAGAAACGTCCAAGGTACAGAGATCGCCATCTCCTTTGAAGGACTTGATCTTGAGCGTCAAGAGCTCCCCGGCTCTACACCCCGTTTCCCAAAGCACCGCGACAATTGCTCGATCTCTGGGGTTCTTGGCCGCTGACGTTAGCATTGCAATATCACTCTCGGTGAGCATCTCAGAGGGAAGCTTCCTGCTGTTCTTTCCAACCTTGCCCTTGATCCATTTCACTGAGTCTGGGTAGTCATCTTGCCCAGCCATCCACCTCCAAAAGATCTTCACGGCAACTCGATAGTCGCGTTTAGTACATGCTGAACGATCCGAGAGTTCGATTTGCCTAATCAATTCCTTGATGTCGTCGATATCCACCTGTGGAAAAGGCTTGTTCAATTTGATTGCGATACATCTCAAGAGACCAGTGTACTTCGCTACACGAGCATGGCTCAGCCCCTCGGCGTACCTGTCTCTAGTGAATGCCCTTATCAGTTCCTTGTTCTCCGCACATATGCGCTGATCACTCTTCAACGTACCCATTTCCCTCTCAGCGATTCTTCTATAATCCATCGGGATGATTATGCCGACCATGCGAATTCTTGTCTCCAGGTACATATAAGACACGCGGGCGTTCAGCCATAAGGCTGAAGCTCCGGTAGAGCGTTATCGTAGGGAATGAACGCCCACCACCACAAACTTCGCACCTACATTATTCTATTCGCCCGCAGACTTATAAATGTTTGTGGCTGTCTGCTCGAGACTGCCAACGGCGGTATCTCTCCCAGACCTGGGAAGCATCCGAAGACCTCCTTCTCCCACGCGCGCAACGTATTTATAACGACTACCGGAAAAGAACAATATGGCCGTAAGGAGCTCGGACTCGAGAAGTGCTGCTGGCAACTACGACACTGCAAAGTCGTTAAACCGCACCCTGCGTGCCAGCCCTGATCTTGTGCGGCTTATGCTCACTGCACTGGCGCTCAAGAATTCCGAACTCTGTTCTCAAGGCAGACTTTTGGGCAACCGCCCTGACCTAACCTGGTATCAGAATCAACTGTGTAGGCTCGGGCTTAGCGCCAGCCTTCTCCAAGTCCGTCACAATCTAAAGCGCCTCTGCAAATCAGAAGTGTTGGTGGAGCAGACAAATCAGTGTCCGCTGAGATCAACACTGGATCGAGTTCTATCACTACGATTCAAGATGTTTGAGTATCGGATTTCAACCCCGGCCAAGTCTTGCTTTCTGCGAGTATTGGAGCCGATTCGAGTCATCCAACGGCGGCCTGTTCAAGCTAGTGAAGTAACTAAACCAAAACGATTCATATCCAGAATCATTTTTGTCATAAAAAAGAGATTCAGGTGGTGACATGAGGAGAAAAGTTCAAAAAAAATCGCGGGAGACTTTTAGACATGGTGGCGCCTACCTGCTCGTACAGATTGACCTAACAGGCGATCACCGGCAGTGTGGGGCGGTGACGTACGTAAACGTAATCGCATGTATTTTGATGTCTCCTGTCATAAACCTGTGCAACTGCTGAGGTAGTAATGACAGGCAAGCTCGATCCACGCCCAATATAGTGACTTCGGTGCGTCTAATAACCCTTGATCGGTCGCAGGCTCCAACGCCGTCGTGCTTGTGTTGCCGAACGGCCTTCGTGCCAAAAGAAAAGGGACAGCCGTACCAGCTGTCCCATGACCTTCAGGGAGTGGTGCGGTATTATCTCTGCTTTTTGTGAAGGTGGCACATTTTAGATGGCGGCGTCACCATGCGTTTGCATCTCTTGCCATCCTTGGTCTTGCCTGCACAGCGGACCTTCTTGACCGCCTTCTTCCTCGTGATTCTCTTCTTGGCTGCCTTCTTCCTTTTGGCTTTCCGTACTGCCATGTCGTTTCCTCCTTGAACGAATCAAGTGTCCTGGTTCGCTTGGCAGATTACGATTCTTGATGTCAGTGTCAACAAGAAAAAACGGAAGCGCGAACCCCCGCATGGTCAGAACCGATGAGAAACCAGCAATGCATTAGTATTTCTGGAAGTGATTAGCGCATCGAGCAAGAGGAAGCCTGCGAGATCTAAGGGTAGCTGAAGTAATTGAGCTCGGCATGACATTGGTCACCCATCGAGACGGTATACCCTGTTGCAGTCTTGACGCCGGAATGCGTCATCAGCCTCTGAACTATCGTAGGCATCGAATTCATAGTTCGTATATCAACCAGGAATCCCAATTTCTTAACAAATCATTTGACAAATAGTTATATTCGACCGCCTCTTGGCACTCTTTTACTCCGCCCTTTACAATTCCTACTTGTGGAGGTGCGCTTTCATAATATCATAACAAGGAGCCAACCTTCGAAGACCAGGCGTGCAGAGGCTGGCTAGATCAAGTACAGCAGACATTTCCCATGCCACAGGGACTAGGGTAGAGAAACTGTGAAGGAGTCAGAAAAACTGTGTGGTAGGTGTCAGGCCTCCCCAACAGGATCAGTCAGCTTTGCCCTTTCGTTTTCGTCTATGAGCCGGCAGCCTTCCAGCAGAATCGCCTCGCTGGAAACCTGGATGTTGTGTTCGCGCTGGTCGTGTTTGCTGATAGGCTCGACGGTCCAGATCCCGTCATCCCAAGTCAAGCCCACGTAGATTGCCTCCGCGCCCTGGAAGTTATTGAGCTGCGCGTAGACGATATCGCCCTGCTCTAGGTAGATTTCAAGCAAATCAGAAGGGCGCACCGATGGTACCACAGAAATCTTCATGGTGCGCCGACTCGGACCGAGGACTTGAAGGAGTTCCGCGAGATTCATGTCACTCAGCTTTCCTTTGGAAGCGAAGTGCTCCTCATGGGCGTTGGGCGGCTTTTTACCTATATCCATCCGGATCCAGGTCTTATTGATCTTGAGAACGATTTGATCAAGATCCGCCTCAAAATCAAGAATGTCTTCAACGCCCCACTCTAAAAGCGAGGTCAACGCATCGATAATGTCCCGCTTCGCCAGGACAAAGGTCGGCGTGCCTTTGATTTCGACTCCGGTATCTTTCAATTCATTGACAGTTGCGATGACTGATCGCGGTGGCCCGTCTACATGAAGGATGAGTAAGTCTGGCCGGCAACGCCTGTATAGGCGAATAAAGGACGACAACGAGAAAGCACCAATGGTGCGGAATCCGTCTGCTTTCAGCCGGCTATTTAGCGCAAAGACCAGTTCCGGTGCCCTTGAGTAAAACATGATTTGCCCGCGCCGCGGCAAAGCAGGAATATTGACAGCTTCCCGCTCCAGTAGCGCCATGAAAGTTGCAAAGACCTTTGGCAACAGCAGGCGGCCGAGGCGATCCTGAATTGAGCCTCTGAACTCTTCCAGCTTGTCCAGTGTTAGTCTACGGGTCGGTGGCAACGTCTCACAATACAAGTCCACGATAGTAAGTATATTGCCAGCTAAGACGTTGAACGGTACTTCGTCGAGTGCTTTTTTTGACAGGTCGCAATACATTGAGCGCAGGATTTCGATGACTGTCGGCTCGTAATAGACGGACTGCAGGAGCTTAGTGGCAAGGTCGATGAGAAGTCGGAAGTCACGAGTAGTGACCGACATATAATAAAACTTGGCTTGGTCATGAAGATATGCTGCGCTAAGTACTATTACTCGTTGCTGGTCGGTCAGAGTCAGCCGGCGGCACAGCTGATCAACGAGATAGCCGACCAAGGAGCTGTGACTCCTCGGAACCCGCTCCTTAATGGTTAAGAGGGAAGTGAACAGGTCCAGCTTTTGTTGAAGCTTAGTGGTGTCTTTGGTGCCCTGTGGCTCATCCACAAGCAGGTTCACTAGCGATTCAAAGCGACGGACTTTTGTCGTCGGTGAAATTATTTTCAGCCGATTGGCCAGATCCAGACAGTTTCCGGGAACACCATTCTGGATGAATATTGTTCCAAAGTGTGAACGTTGAATGACATCAACAGCCGTGTCAGCTGAGTCAACGTGCTCAACCCTGTGTCCGCCTTTCTCCAGCACTACCTTTAGCAGTTGACGGACGCTCTCCTGATCGGTTACAAGCAACGTCGACATTCCACCAGCACTCTCCTTTGATCCGGAATGCGCCTTGAAGGTACTTTTCGGCTGGGGTGAGGTTTCAGTGTTGCCAATCTGAGTGCCATAGTAGTTGTCAATTGCGCGATTGAGTGACAGGTCGACCGAGACGTGCAATTCCACTGTCGTGTCGCCCAAGATATAGTTGAGTTCAGCCAACAAACCGGTGTCAGCGGGGTCAATGCAAGCCACCTTGACAACATTTCTATCTGTATCGTACTCAAAGGGCAGGACCCTACGGGTGTATGCTACATTGCTCGGTATGAGCCGCAATACTTCTGGAGCAATGTTAAGCCCCGAGACGACTACTCCCGGGAGGCCGAGCTGCTTCGACAGCGCATCAACGAGATCTTCCTCGCTTACGGAGCTGTTTTCAAACAGGTGCGAACAGAGCATACCGCCTAATGCTTTCTGCCGGTTAAGGGCTTCAGCAATTTCAGTTTCCGACACCTTTCCCTGCTCCAGCAGGATTTCATCTATCCGTTTCTGAAAATACTTGCTACTCATTACATGCTCCCGCGACGAAGATGCTGCGGCTACTGTACTTGCGGTTTTAGCACCAAGACAGTGCCCGGTCTAATCTATCTTTGATATTGTTATCGGTATACGCCGAAAAGTGTTGAACTGGCTGAGGTAGGATTGTGCTGTTTGAATTATGCCGGAGAAGGCGAAATCATACCCTAAGTTCAAACCGTTTAAGGAGTTATTGTCCTGACTCAACAGAGGTAAGGGTCAAGGTATTAGCGGAGGGAGTGATTGGAGACTCACCCGTTTACCCCTAACTTGATTATCATCCAACGATTTCTACCGGCGACGGCATAGTGTAAGCGGCTTGAATATTCGAAGCTGTTTCCTGGTTATCTGATCCTCGCGCCCTAAAAACGTGCAACGAATAATAAGAGGCCCCGATATTGATTGTTTTTTTTGCTGTTATAAGTTATGACAACCTTTCCATCTGAACGTGAGTATCGCTATCACCGATACTTTTGAATCCTAATCTCTGATATAACGCAATCGCATGTCTGTTTGCCTTCAACACCCACAGTCGGATGAAAAGTTTAGAGGCAGTTGCATCCTCAATCGTAAAGCTTCCTTTCATCGATCAGAACCGGACAGACCTATTGGAAGGATCTATTTGATGTCCCGCAGAATATGCCTGTAATAATCCCATGATATATCAGTTGCATCCGATGCGGCATACCGGCTAATGGAGTCTGCCGGTGATGACAGCGTCACGTATTGCGAAGCCACGCGTGCCGGTTCATCTTCAAGCCAAACGGATGTGCCGTATCCCATCGCAAGACCAATTACGATAAGGGCGGCTGCCCGAAGTAGCGAGAAAACTACATTGTGCCACCTTGAATCTTTAGATGTTGCTGCAACCGGTCGGTGCGGTCGAATGCTGCTGATGATATCGATATCGTTCTGCAGCTCTTTCAATCTTGAGCGACACGATTGACAGATTTCAAGATGCCCTTCAATCTTTGCGCGTTCGTTATCGTTTTCGGTAATTTCAAGCGCGTACTCAAGAAGTTTATCTTCACTGATATGCATCAGCCTATCACTCCTTTCCGCCGCAATATATCGCGACAGGATTTAATAGCGTAGAAAATCCGTGACTTAACCGTTCCTGTCGGAACGTCCAGCAGGTTGGCAATCTCCTCATAGCTATGCCCGCCGTAGTAACGTAAAAGGAGAACATCGCGGTGCTCAACGTTAAGGCTGTTAATTGCCGACGCAACAAAGCGTTGACGTTCATCTTTCAGGACTTGTTCCATCGGACTTTCATCGTGATCGAGTCGTTCAAGCGTATCCAGGTAGACGTTTTGCCGCAGGCGCTGTGCCTCTTTCACGGCCAGGCGATAGGCGATCGTCCCCAGGAAACCGTGTACAGTGCCTGAGGTGTTCTTAATGGTGGCGCTAAACGCCCGGACGAATGTTTCCTGAACGACATCTTCCGCAGCAGCGCCTGAACCGGTAATGAGTAGCGCCAGTGCCATTAGACGTGGCCAATAGTTTTCCGTCAACACGCGCCACGCTTCTTCATCTCCCTGCCGACCGCGAAAGAAACAGTCCCACTCCGGACTCACTGTTCCTGTGGCTCCGGGCACTTTAATCCCTGTCTCTTGCACCATAAATCAACTTGCGTGAGGTCCGACGCATAACATGCCCATTCCTGAGCGATTTTGTGTCTCATCTCTTCATTGAGGTGTTTCTCAATATGTGCAATATACCAGTTAAACATCGGAAGGCGAAGTTCCGGTGCATTTTTCTTCAGAGCCGGCAGGTTGACCGCGATTCCCGAGGCATAACTACGCACCAGTGATCGACCTGCGTCAGCTTCAGGTGCATGATGAAGTCTCCAGCTATCCAGTCCACCGGTTCGGAAATCGGCTGTCCACGTGGCGAAGGTATGCTGCAGTTGTTCGTTGTACGGCGTGTCGGATGACGTGATAAGCGTTGCCATGCCCAGTTGCCTACCGTTCTCAGCCAAATCTTTCAGGTTTTCGGTAACATAAAATGTATTCGCAAAATACACCGGCCGTTGGGCACGCTCGGCCGAATTTACAAGCAATTTAATGAGCGTATCGCTAACCAACCCTCCCGGGGGCATATCCGTATCTTTCTCTTTTAACCTTTTTGCGGCTGAGTCACGCATCTTTTCCTGTTGACTCTTACTGATGAACCGGGGCAGACCCTGCTCAATGACATACATCGGATACCATTCCGTATTCAACAAGCTGCGATTGACGATATTTACATCAGTACGGATATGGAGTATTCGCATCAGAATCCACGCCGGGTAAGTATCATTGTCACCGTTGGTTATGAGAATAGCGTTCTCTTCAAGGTTAATAAGCGCATTGTAATTGTAGTCCATTACTTCGTCAGTGATTACCCCGCTCTCGAGCAGACGTCGCAGGGCAAGGTCCAGCCGTTCCTCATCGCGTGCATCCATGTAAACAATCACAAGCGAGAACCACGGATCGGCGTAGTCCGGATCGAGACGTACTGCTTCTTCAAGATACTTCCGCTCCTCCACGTTATCGTGACCACCATGACGCAGCATGGATTTCAGATACAACAGGGTTGGATTGCCCGGATACTTCTCAAGGCCCGCATCCAGTAACCGGGCATAATCGTCATGTCCGGCATACCGGGCGGCATACATCCAATTAGCGTAAGCATACTCGGACGGATACTCATCATAATAGTCTTTCCACAGCTGGGCCATTTTCATATAGGTTTGATGGTCATAGATAATCTGCCGTTTGCTCTTGATTTCTACAGGTCGGACGACCTCATCAGCCGATAGATTCATCGGAAGGCTGAAACCGATCAACAGCAGAGCAGTGATCTGGATACAGATTCTTTTTTGATTCATCGGAACTTCTCCTTGTTTAACTGGATAATCCGCAGCTTCTGATTTTGTTCATCAAAATCTTCCCTGTCAGCGGCAATTGTCAGGGTAGAGCTCTAAGCCCATGTAATTATTGGTTTTCAAGATGTTATTCTGTTGGGAGTGGGGGGGGGTCAACCCTCACACTCGTATTATGGCATAAGGACTTACACCGTATTGTGGACAAATTGCGACCGTTTTTTTTGATTTCAGTGCGAGGCAATCGAAAAATAAATCGTGTTTTGCAAAAATAATCGTAGGTTTTTATCGAAGGATCCGATATAATAAGTAGTTAGCATTGATTTGAGCTCGACCTTTATCGTAGTTTTGTCCTAATCTACAACTCTCCGCTAAAACGTAATCTCGAATTGATCGCGCAATCACGCGCAACATGTCATTTATCTTGAAGTATCTGACTTCATCGGAATCCAGTTCACTTCGGGATAAGCAACTACGGAGTGTAGAATGAATATCTACATCGGAAACTTGTCGTTCGATACGACAGAAGATCAATTACGCCAGGCCTTCGAGGGTTTTGGTGAGGTCTCAACCATCAACATTATTGCGGACAAGTACAGCGGAGAGCCAAGAGGTTTTGCGTTTGTGGAGATGTCGGCAAAGAGCGAGGCTATTGCTGCCCTTAGCGGCCTTAATGGCCAAGAGCTGAATGGACGCTCGTTGAAGGTCAACGAAGCGAAACCACGCGTCCAAAGTGGCAACCGCAGCGGTGGCAACGGCTACCGCAAGTCGTACTAACGGCGACGTAATAAGATCCACGTCCACTCTGGCGCGGGATCTGTTTCTGAGGAGACTGGCCTCCGGCCGGTCTCCTTTATTTTTCTCAGTTATTGATATGGTTGTCAGCGTGTGAAGCGTCAAATGCCGTCTTTACCATCAGGTAACGTTGGCTCTTGGAACACTGCACGAAGAACATGAATTTTGCTGTGACAAGAGATAGGCGTTGGGATCGTGGAGCAAGGCTCCATCCGGTAGCCAGTTCCAAAACTCACCAAGGTCTTTGCGGACCTGCTGTACGAAGAATTTCGGTATTTCGGTTGTCTCCTGTTCGAAGAAGCGTCGGAACGATCGGTCGGTAACTAATCGCCAGCGTATTTCGGTGAAATACTTGGCCCGAGCGGAGCCTTCTGACGAAAATGCCCGCACGACGTTTAGCCACCTCGGAATCGTCTCTCCGTTTGCCAGAAATCGTCGGACTATCAAACGAGGAGAATAAGAGTGCTTCGTCACATCAATGACACGATCGTAGAACTCCAGCCACGAGTAGTTTTTCGGCTTGATGTTCATCTGGATGTTGCTGAGAAAGTGGAAGGGAAACGGCAGAACTCGATTCGCTCGCTGGAATTCCAGATTCAGCGGTGCCGCCTGTCCGAATGCCGAGAGCATGGAATATGCCGGAAAAGCTCCCGGCGTGAGATCGAGAAACCGCTTGGTGAGCTCGAACGGCGCCGTACCTTCGTCGCCGTCGAGACCGAAAATATGATTAGTCTGCACATACGGAATGTGTCGCAGAATCATGTTGACATGATCAGAAACCTTTCTGACCTTCTCCATCCCTGTCGTCGCCCCCGTGTTCGACTTCTTGCCCATCTCAAACCACGATTCTATGCCCGGCAGCAGCGCCTTGAAACCATTGCGCTTCAGCCGCTTCACACGGGACTCCGAAAGCAGAGACAAGGTGGATTCGGCGATGAAGTCGATACGTCCCGGTGGCACTGCCTCCTCTATCGCCTCCATGCAACGGTCGAAGCGGACCCCGAAGTTCGGGTCGTGCCATGCCACCCGGGGGTGTTTCAACTTACTGAGAAGAAAACGCATATCTTGCTTCATCACATCTACATCCAACAGCTGATAGGGCACCGACGAGTCGATACAGAAGTCACAGGAATACGGACAACCCAGGCTGCTTAAGAGCGGGACTATCTTAATAAATGGCGCCTTCCGTAGGGACTGTTCTATGAATTTCCAGCGTTTACTCACACCAGGTAACTCGACTGGATGGTGTTCAGCCGAAAGGTGCAGACCAACGGGCCGGTGTCGGGCGCAATCCCGAAGCACCTCGTGGATCAGTGCTTTGTCCGTGAACCCCAGCACATAGTCAAAATACTTCTGCGCATCCTGCGGATAACAACGAGCATGGGGCCCTCCAAGGGCGGTGATCGCACCTCGCGATCGGAACAAGTTGCTGAGTGCGTAGGACAGCAGGGCCGCTTCAGTGAATGAGCTAATGAAGACGAGGTCAACTTCAGCCGGCAAATCCTCGATGAGATTCTCTCGACCCGTATATGTGACTAACGTGACGTCATGCCCTTGTTCTTCGCACCACGTAGCCACGACTTGCGGCATAATACTGACAAAGTTTGCACCCATGACACGCATCCACATCGTCCGCGTCGGAGCTTTGGCAACGAGATCGATGATTCCGATTGAGAGTTTCCTCATAAGTTACCGTTTCTTGATGCCATTGATAATCATATCAAGCATATGGTCAACGTACACCGACAGGGGTACATCCAGCGCGTCAAATACCCAGCGGTATTCGATTGACTGCAGTGATACCACCATCAAATGCGCCGTTAGCTCCACATTCCTTACCTGCAATTCGCCAGTCCTGTTACCGATTTCAAAGATACCTGCTACAATTGCCTTTTGCCTATCAAAAAAAACAAAAAAAACTGAAAGAAGGCGTTTGCCATCAGACAAACTATGTCTTAGCTTTCAGCATCTTTAGTCCACCTTGTCTGACGACGTACAGCGTATTCAGGAGGTGGGAACAGTGTTTCACGGCTGACTATTTTGTTCGTCAAAGAATTCACGAAGGCTGGAATCTTGGTACCTTTACTTGCTCTTAAGCTAAGAATAGCGGGATTGGGGATCATTTGAGGGTAAGAAAGCGTTACGGAGGGCAGGTAGCCGCGTGATATGAAAATGAGGAGCTAGTATGGCATCTGTTATTCGGTATTATGAGGGAATCGGCTCCGTTGCCGTAATCGGCAACTATTTGCCCCGCCTGTGCGGTATTGCGACATTCACTACTGATCTTGTTGAGGCCTTATCGGCAGAAGCGCCCGATATTAACTGCTGGGCGGTTGCCATGAATGACAAACCCGAGGGATATGCATATCCTGGAAAAGTGCGATTTGTAGTCAACCAGAACAGACTTGCCGATTACGGCGTGGCATCGGAGTTTCTCAATATCGGCCAGACTGATATTGTCTGCGTACAGCATGAATACGGTATTTTCGGCGGACCGGCCGGCAGCCATATCTTGAAACTTCTCGGAGAGCTTCGCATGCCGATCGTGACAACGCTGCATACGGTATTGAGAGATCCCGCCCCGGAATATCGTGAAGTCATGCACAAGCTGTCTGACCTGTCCGACAAACTGATCGTGATGAGCCGGAAGGCTTTCGATTTCCTCAAAGATATTTATGCCGTTCCGAAGGAGAAAATCGCCTTTATCCATCATGGCATTCCGGATATGCCTTTCATTGATCCCAACTTTTACAAAGATAAGTTCGGCGTGGAAGGCAAAAAGGTGCTTCTCACATTCGGCCTTCTTTCCCCCAATAAGGGTATTGAAAATGTGCTGCAGGCGCTACCGTCTGTCATCAAAGAACATCCCGATGTTACCTACATTATCCTGGGAGCAACACATCCGCATATTATAAAAGTGCATGGGGAGGAATACCGTATCAGCCTGCAGCAGCTCGTGCGCAAACTCAATATCAGCGATCATGTCATTTTTCATAACCGGTTTGTCGAACTGAAAGAGTTGTGTGAGTTTCTCGGCGCCGCTGATATATATGTAACCCCCTATCTTCAAGAATGCCAGATTACATCCGGGACACTCGCCTATGCCATGGGAACCGGCAAAGCAGTTATTTCAACCCCGTACTGGTATGCGATCGAGATGCTTGCCGAAGGACGGGGAATAATCGTTCCATTCAAGAACCCTGATGCCATAGCGGAACATATTATCGACCTCCTTACCAACGATGTGAACCTGCATACGATGCGCAAGAAGGCCTATATATTTTGTCGCGAGGCGATCTGGAAGGAGGTATCCCGAAGATATCTCGAGGTTTTCAGCGAGGTTCAGCTCAACCGTTCCCGGCATCCCCGCCCCCGACACTTGTATATTGAAAACATCAAATCCATCACAAATTTCGAGCTCCCGGAGATGAAGCTTGATCACCTGAAAAGCCTGACCGATGATGCCGGCATCTTGCAGCATGCCACCCATACCGTTCCGGATCGTGACCACGGCTACTGCACCGATGACAATGCTAGAGCGCTGATGGTTGCTGCAATGGGCCGGGAATATCTGGATACAGACAGCACGTGCTTTGATTCGCTCAGCAGCCGGTATCTCAGCTTTCTACTGCATTCCTTCAGTATCGAGAAGGGGAGGTTTCGTAATTTCATGACCTATGAACGGCAGTGGACTGAGGAGGTGGGATCCGAGGATGCTCACGGCAGAGCGCTCTGGGGCCTTGGCAAGGCTGTTGCTTTTCTTGACAATCCCGGACAGATGGCAATGAGCATGACGCTCTTCAACAAAGCGATGAAAGCTGTGGAGCACTTTGAATCGCCCAGAGCTATCGCTTTTGCCCTGGTGGGCATTCACGCCTACCTGTATAAATTTTCAGGCGACAGTGAAGTGCGCAGAGTTCGAGAAATCATTGCAGACAGGCTTTTCGATCAGTTCAAAAACAATGCAACAAAAAGCTGGCCCTGGCTAGAAAACGCTCTAAACTATGCCAACGGAAAGCTGTCACATGCCCTGCTCCTATCCGGCCAATGGATGCAGCGTAGTGATATGGTCGATATGGGACTCAGATCGCTCAAATGGTTGCTCACTATCCAGACCGAAGATAACCACTTCGTACCCATCGGCAATAACGGATGGTATGAGAAAGGTGGCACCAAGGCCCGATTCGATCAGCAGCCCATCGACGCTAATGCCATGATCGGAGCCTGTGTCGAAGCCTTTAATATCACCCGGGACAAAACATGGATCGACAATGCGGTCATGTGTTTTAACTGGTTTCTTGGACACAACGACCTGAATACGCCGCTTTATGATCCAAAGACTGGCGGCTGCCGTGACGGGCTGATGGCTGACGGCATCAACCAGAATGAAGGCGCCGAGTCGACGCTTGCATGGCTGCTTTCGCTTATGACTTTGCAGAAGCTCTATGCCGACGAGATTCTAAAACAACCATCGTCCCAATCAACCGGTTAGCGTAAAGGATTGGCTATGCGCATTGCGATGCTCTCACCGATTGCCTGGCGCACGCCGCCGCGACACTACGGTCCGTGGGAAAGTGTCGTCTCCCATTTGACCGAAGGGTTGGTATCGCGCGGCTATAATGTTACCCTTTTCGCAACTGGCGATTCGGAAACAAGCGGCAAGCTGCATGCCGTTTGCGCGCGGGGCTATGAAGAAGACCATTCCATTATGTCAAAAGTATGGGAGTGCCTGCACATTTCGGAACTATTTGAGCATGCTGGAGAGTTTGACATTATCCATAATAATTTTGACTTTCTGCCCTTGACCTATACCGGCCTTATCACCACCCCGGTCGTTACCACCATTCACGGCTTTTCATCGCCCGGGATTCTGCCGGTTTACAAGAAATACAACAGCAAAGTGTTCTATGTTTCCATTAGCGACGCCGATCGGTCGCCAGATCTTGACTATATCAAGACTATACATCACGGTATAGATATAAACCAGTTCGATTTTCAGCCTGATCCGGACGATTATCTGCTCTTTTTCGGGCGCATTCACCATGACAAGGGCGCCAGAGAGGCCCTTGAAATTGCCAGGGTCTGCAACAAAAAGCTGATATTGGCAGGAATCATCCAGGATGTTGCCTACTATCACCAGCATATCGAACCGCACCTGGACAACAACAATGTTGTTTATGTCGGTAGCGCCGGGCCGGTTCAGCGCAACCAGCTTCTTGGTAAAGCAACCGCACTTCTGCATCCGATCAATTTCAATGAGCCTTTCGGCCTGTCTGTGATAGAATCCATGGCTTGCGGTACTCCGGTGATCGCTTTTAACAAGGGAAGCATGCCCGAACTTATAGAAAACGGCAAGTGTGGTTTTCTCGTGAATACAGTGAATGAGGCAATAGACGCTGTTGCACATATAAGAGATATTAAGCGGGCATGCTGCCGTCGCCGCGTCGAACAGTATTTCACGACCAGTCACATGGTTGAAGAGTATATTCAGGTCTATGAGACGATTCTCGAAAAGATGGAAAAAGAGAAACACCGGCACTGACTATGACTATTCACGATTCCATTGTAAAGCGCTACGATAAGAACCCGATTCTCACAAAGGACGATATCCCCTACCCGGTAGCCACGGTTCACAATGCTGGCATCGTCAAACATAACGACCGCTACATTATGCTTTTCAGATCGCACAGGTATAACGGGCGCTCCATCATCGGAAGAGCTGACAGCGAGGATGGTTTCTCCTTCACGGTTCATCCCAGACCTTTTCTCACACCTGCAACGGACAATACATTTGCGGAATATGAAGAGTTCGGAGTCGAGGACCTCAGGATCTGTCCCGTAGAGGACGACTACCTGCTTACCTACAGCGCGTATTCACGTCACGGCGTTCGGATTGCTCTTGCGCGCACCAGGGATTTTGAACAAGTTGAACGTGTTGCGCTTATAACCCAGGCCGACCTTCGCAACGTCGTCATTTTCCCCGAAAAGTTCAGTGGCCGCTATGCACGTCTTGACCGGCCGCATTCCGAAATTTCGCCCTGGTCTATCTGGATTTCCTATTCCCCCGACCTGGTTCACTGGGGCGATTCACGGGTGATTATGAAGCCGGTTCCTTATCACTGGGATGAAATGAAAATCGGGCCCGGTGCACCGCCCTTCAGAACCGACAAGGGCTGGCTGCATATTTACCATGGAGTATTTAAGACTATGGCTGGTGCGGTGTATCGCCTTGGTGTGGCCCTACACGATCTTAATGATCCGGCGAAAATCATCGGCGTTTCCGATCAGTGGATACTGCAGCCTGAAGCCCCTTGGGAGGTGAGTGGCTACGTGCCCAATGTTGTTTTTACATGCGGAGCTATTCCTGAAGACGACGGTACGGTGAAAATATACTGGGGCGGCGCTGATACCGTCATGTGCGCCGGCACGGCAGTGATTGATGACCTTGTACAGTTATGTCTTACAAATACCAGGTCAGCACTGTAAAAAAGCAAAGGGACATTCCTAGATCGGAATATTTATCAAGGAACCATGTCTGATGACCGAGAAAGTACTATGCATCCAAAAATCAAACGCAAAAAGAGAAAAATCCTGGGTGACTCCTCACGCGTCATTACCAGGCTTAATATGCCCTACAGCGCGTATCGCATACCTAAAATCATTCAACGCATAGTTGACTTGCCTGACACAACGGCCGGAAATTTGCTTGAACAAATTATGCTTGATTTTTCCGAACGGCACAGAGACATCAAACGCGTTTTTGAGCTTCACTTGAATAAGGTAAGAGACTATGTTCCTCGGAATACCGTACTCAGCGAGACCAAAAGGGCTCTTATCGGAGCCTATTTTACCATGGAGTACTCCATTGAATCGGCTGCCCTTTTTAACCCTTCAATCGTTCC
>Ga0315544_1000287_pt1 | contig 49817 bp, 37 predicted proteins | sample SalMarSW160130MG_2_FD_202543 | JGI IMG/M metagenome (GOLD analysis project Ga0315544, IMG submission 202543) | Salt marsh sediment microbial communities from the Plum Island Ecosystem LTER, Massachusetts, United States - Salt Marsh Sediment SW1601-130 ...
CATTGTTTTATTGAAAGAAATCGATTGTAAAATGAATCTGTTGCTGCAAGATATGAGGCTGAGTTAAATTCTTTTAATATTTCATATTTGTTTATGGTATCCTGAAGATTAATGGGAAGTTGAGACAAAAGAATTTTTGCATCATTCATCCAAGTGAGAGAACTTAAATAAGGTCCAGAGAAAATAACTGATTTTACTCCTTTTGGCTTCTTTGTATGCATGTACTCAATTAAAACAGCTGCACCCCACGAGTGTCCCAAAATATGAAGTTCCTTTAAATCAAGTGCATTGCGTAATTTTTCAATTTCGTCCACAAAGCGTGGAAGTTGCCAAAGTATTGTGTCAGAAGGTCTATCAGAATTACCAGAACCAAGCTGGTCATAAAAAATTATAGGTCTTTCATCTCCCAATAGTGAGTAGCCAGGAATAAAATTACAACTTCTGCTGCCTGGTCCTCCATGTATAATTAAAAGAGGTATACCATCACCATTACCAACTATCTTATACCATATGCGACCACCTTCTACATTTACAAAACCTTCTCCTTGCTGTGGATTTTGACAGGTTACTATATTACTCAGGCTTAAAAAGATTAAAAGGGCTAGTAAATATTTCATAGTTTATTATAATAATGGTTTAGACTTTTAGGATTACTAAGATTCTTAAATTCTCAAGGTACATTCAAATACCTAACGCAATGGTTGCACACAAACATGTCAATATATATAATTAAATATATAACTATTTTATAACGTGCTTGTTTATGGTTTGTAAATAGCCAATTTAACTAAAATATATATGGATTGTATATATATGGTTATTTTCATATTGCATTTAACTTTAGTCAAATTTAAATTTATTTTTGTCTATTTCCAAATAATCAAATGGACTTTTTAACTTGTGCAGGGCTATGCTGGTAATGTGTGTATACCGCTGTGTCGTCTTTAAATCAACGTGCCCCAGTAATTCCTGAACATACCGTATGTCCATCCCATGCTCCAGCGAATGAGTGGCAAATGAATGCCTTAACATGTGAAGGTGTACCCTCCGATATATACCCGCTTTTTTTGCGGCCGCTTTTAATATATTGTTCATACTCGAAAAACTGTATCTTTTACCCGGCTTATCACCTTCAAACAAATATACTTTTGGCTTGAATTCTCTGATATATTCATTCATCAATTCTTTTATCCCGACAGGAACAATTGTTACCCGGTCTTTTTTACCCTTTGCCGAACGTATAAAAAGTAAGTTCGATCTTACGTTTATATCTTTTATCTTTAGTTCCTGTACTTCACTCCTTCTTAAACCTGCTGAATATATTAACATGATCAACAACCTGTGCTTTTTATTTTCCAGACAACGATATAGGGCAATAAGCTCTTCCTTTTCAAAAATATCGGGAAGATGTTTTCCCGGGCGTGGCCTTACCAGAAAATGCCCTGAAATATCCCTGTTATAAACGGCCTTATAAAAAACCCTGATGGCACTGATCATATTATTCTGATATGCCTCGCTCTTCTGACTACACAATAAAAGAAACTCCTTTATTTCCCTGTCCCCAATCAATGTGGGATGCATGTAATCAAAAGACCTTAAAAAATACATGAACGCACTTAAATAATTCCTTCTTGTCTGTTCGAAATAATTTGTACCCTCAAGTGCTGTTTTTAACTGGTAAACATAAATTTCCGTCAGTTTGTAATGTGAAAGTAATCCGTATACTTTTTCTCTGATCTGTGCTCCATTTAAAGGTAACTTCCCTGCCTTAAAAAAATGTTCGGCGTTTTGTGCTGCTTTTAAAAATTCCGAAATCAACTTTTTAAGGTAATCGCTGCATGTAGGATTATTCTTAACATGATGATGTCTGTATAAATTTCCATGTTCTGTTGTCTTCAGTGCTGATATCTCCAGGGGCGTAAGGTTTAGATGATATGCCAGAAATAATAAAAACCTGTCCGGCGGTGACTTTATCTTTTCAAGAATTTCTATAATCTTGTAAAATGGTATATGAACATGAGCCATGACAGGCTTTATCTGCTTACCTAAATTAAAATACATTCTGTCTCTATTCAATACCTGCTCATAATAAAACTTTACAGACGCAATCATTTGCTTGCGCCTTGTATAACCCAGAGTCTGCGCTCTTTCCTTTATATATCCGTAAATGCTTTTATAATCATGCTCATCAATATCCGTATCACTGAAATGATCTAAAAATTGCCTGAAAAATTCAGTATATACCTTTTGAGTCAACGGACTTAGACGCTTTAAAAGCATTGTATCAGTATATGCTTTTAAGAAATTTTTGTCCTTGCTGTTTGCACTTGGATTCAATTCACTATCAATTCTCCCGGACTCATTCTTGTCACTGACCCCCTCCCTTTCAAACATATCAATGTTACACTGGCCGTATAATGCCTCTTTTAAATACTTTAAATAATCATCCCGATAAGATATATGCCAGCACCTCATGGTCTGACTCCATTTGGAATCCGGTAATTTCCTTATTTTCTCAATCAGCTCCCTGCTATATTTAAACATTAATTTTATCCTCCGCTGTCCCTTGTGCTGAACTTCTTTTATAAATACTGTTTCCACTTTGTCAAATTTTGACACACTAAAAAATATAAAAATGATTCCATTTAAACCGTTTATAAGCGTTTATTAACCGTTTATTTTTTTTTAAATATATATAAACGTCTAAATGATTTGAAACAGATATTTTTATAATATAAAATCATTTCATATAATATTAATTCTTATAAGGATACGATTAATTATTATATGATCAATTCTTATAAAATCAATTAGTGTGAATACAAATAAGTATTGCCTGACCTGCAATAAAATACTTACCGGAAGAAAGGATAAGAAATTCTGTGATTCATATTGCAGAACCCATTACCATAATACCAAAAACAGACAATCAATAGATTACATAAAAAATATTAATAGTATTTTGAGAAAAAACAGAAATATTTTGGCTGAACTTAATCCTGTTAATAATATTGTTGTTACTAAACAATCACTGGTTGCTAAAGGATTTAATTTTAAATATTCTACAAATATCTATGTGACAAAGAAAAATAACATTTATAAGCTTTGTTATGACCAGGGTTACAGAGATATAGATAATGATAAGTATTTGTTAGTCAAGCAAAATATGACTGTATATAAATCCTGATTAATGTTAAATATTGAATGTTGAAAGTTTAATATAATTGTTGAATTTTAAATATAAATGTTGGATGTTAAATCTCTTCCCTTAAAACTTCGTAAAACCTGTCTCTTGCCAGCTTTTCAAGCCAGGGTTCATGCCCGCAGTTATTTAATAAAACTAACCTGAAGTCTTTGACAATCCGCGATAAAGGCTTTTCAACTCCTTTATAAGGATGGGGATCGTAATCCCCGTGTATTGCAACTAAAGGACAACGAATTTGTTTCCCGAACCTGAGCAGCTTTCCGCTATTTCTGAGTTCGCTTGCTTCCTCCCACACACTTTGATAGACATCATAACGAGCCATTAATTCCTTGCTTTTATGAGGTATGGGATTAAATGAATCTGTCATAGATATCAACTCTCCAAGGTTCCTAAAAATCTCATCTTTATCTTTAACACCGGGATCATTTAAAGCGTCCTGAAGGGTGCATAATTTTACTTTCTCTTCCTCAATTAAACGGTTTAAGCGGGTTTTCGTTATTTCTGAAGCATATTTTCCCTCAAAAGGTCCGCTCCCCACCAGTATTACTTTCTTTATCATTTCCGGATAGCGGGCAGCAAAAATATATACAAGCCATGCGCCCCATGAATGACCTGTAAGGATAACAGGAATATCTGCCTGCTCTTTTAAAATAACCTCCAGTTCCTGCAACTGGCCATTTACTGATTGAGATGTCAGTAAAGGCTCCAGGATACCTGAAACTGCAGACAACTCTGTTGCTACCGGGGTCATACTCCCAACTGCTCCCGGCCCGCCATGAACAACTGCTACTTTATAAGGAGCATTTCCGTATTTCTTAAAGTTTTTCAAGCTTTAAATTTGATAACTCTTATTTTGAAATTTTTATAAAAGTAGCCCTTAGCCTTTACAATAAAAATTCCATGGCTTTCAAAAAATTTGGAGAATAAATCTTTGTGAAGGATCGTAGTGAAAAATCTATATTACAAATCAACCTCCACGAAAATCTTTTCTATGCCTGGATCCCTTTCAAATATCTGACTGCTCAACTCCCGGTTAATGGTGGAACCTTTTATTTCATGTTGCTTCCCGTCAGAATAAAATATATTTATGTTATTGTTTTCTGAAATTTTATAAATCACAGGAACCTGGCAGAAAGTAAAAGCCAGGGATTTCTTAGGCAACTCAATTACTTCTAACTCACCACTGACATTATAATATTCAAATTTCTGCGGAGCAGATAAGAACTCTGCCTTTTTAAGCAATAAGGGATGGAATGAAATCTCACCATCCTCAACCCTTACCCCCAGCTCACCAAACCTTGTTATAATATCTTCCTTTACCTGACCTGTCATACCCGGCTGCTGTGCCCCGGCATGACACGGAGTATGTGAGTAGGGATCTGTCGGAAATGCACCGTACAAAGCCGGGGTCTTCTTTACTCCTATCCCTGCCTGAATATCATAAAAATGACCTGCCAGCCTGCCTAAAGTCTCTTTACCGGCTTTTGAGTAATATGCTTTATGAAAATTTTCTTCAACCACCAGCAACAGTTTTGAAATCATATGCCAGTAAATACATCCCAAACCTTCATATTTGTAAAAGGTACCTGAACGCCCGGTAAATGACTGGTGATCAAAGATTTTTTCAAATATGTCAAGTATCAATTGATAATCCTTCTCAACAAGTTCCTGATAACTGGTTTTAAGTTTATCCATACTGTCCCTTAACATTGCAGCATTGCGAAATACCCCGTTAAAATGCAGATTTCCGTTTATATCTTTTAATACAATACTCTCGTTATTATCCTCAACAAGCTTTTTAATTAACTCCGATTTCTTAGCCAGTTCGGCAGGAATATTATTTTTTTCAGTAAACCTGGCAAGCTGACGATCAGGATACAAGGTATAGCTGTTTTGATCCTTGCGGTACATCCTACTTTTTCGCAGTGCATCAATCAGGTCTGCTGCTTCACTGGCATTTAAGAATCCGGAGCTAAGCATGGCAACCTGTCCTTCCAGCATCTCATACAGATACCTTATACTTATACCTCCATTACTCTCAACTTTCATCAGGTTATATGCATGATACAATCCATCATCCCGCTTATTTGCCTTTATGGAATGGTTAATATAATCAAGTGTAATTTTGAAGAATACCAGTAATTCGTCTGCCGGGAAATCCCTTTTCATTCCACTGAAACCTTTGCTGTATATCTTTCCCCTGTAATCGCTTCCTGCCTTTCCCAGGAGATCAAGGATATCTTTCCTTGCTTTATCGGATATTTTACCGTTAAGTAATTTTTTATTATTAATGAATACAGCTGTAATATCATTCAATAAGCCTGCAATCTCCTCTGATAACGAAATGGTACTTGATCCACCTTGGATTAAATCATCTAATCTGTGTGGTTCAAACATATCAAGGCAATATGCTACAAGGCGGCGCATGTAATAAAGAGTAACCATGGAAACTCCGGAACCAACCAGTGCATTATTCGCGTCGTTCCATTCCGGTCGCTGGGTGTTCATCCAGATGCCTGCTTCAGGAATAAAATTGCTTAATTTTGCCAGCAGGGAAACAAGAAGTTTCTCAGTGAGGTTAACTTTATAAATTTCACCCTTCTTTGTCAATAATAATTTACCATCGGCCCCTGTTTCATTTACTCTCTTGTTAATTAATTCATTAAGATCTTCATCAAAATCGATGGTGTTTTGAGGATCTTTCAGTAATGAGTCATACGCTTTTATACGATATGGTACATTGGCATAAACAAACATATCCCTCTCAAGGAAGTCTGCCAGTTTTCCGGGATGATATTTTTCAGAAATTTCAAGAAGTTTAATCAGATAAATAACCTGGTGATCTCCCCAGTAACCTATGTTAGACCAAGGATCAGAAGGATCAATTACCTCCCAGTCTATTCCTTCCCGTGTAATCCTGTAAGGATTATACCCATCTGCTGTTGATGCATTCACAAACCTGCAAATCATACTCTCGACAAAACCCGGGAAAGATAAAGCAAGAGCTTCCCAGTTTTGAAAAATATCACGCCAGTTTCCCTGATAGTATAATGACTTTGTACCATCTTCATTTTTAGTTTCTATGGAAAATAAATTCCAGGGGCGGCTGGGATCACCATGCCGCCGGCTGAAAGTCAGAGGTAAATATTCGTAACAAATACGTAACAGGTCAGTATTCAGCGAATTTTCAGTATTTTTGATCGAGTCACTATTCCCGGAATTTTCAGTTTTTTTGGTTGAGTCACTGTTCACGGAGTTTCCAGCTTTCTTAATCAAATCACTATTCGCCGAATTTTCAGCTTTCGCAATCAAGTCACGGTAATTGAAAGTCGAATCAAGCCCGGTTAACAAAGATTCGCAATTCCTGGCTAACTTCCTGTTTATATCATTTATATATCTTAAAAAATCTTTTTTATCTATACTGTAATTATTATCAAAGATACCACCTCTCATAACATTAAACAGAACGTTTGAGAAATGCCTTGATGATACCAGCTTATCACCGGTCATTTGCAATCCGTCCGCATTTGCAACAATTTTTACCAGGTTTTCCGTACCTTTTCTAATATCTTTTTCCAGGCGATGCTCAATATTCTGATCTGATCTCAATGGCTCCTGTAAAAGATTCTCGGTATCCCGTTCAGTTTTCAATAGCTCTTCCAGTATTTTAATATCATTAATATCCTGGTTAATCTCCGCAACTATATACCATTGCCTTGAAGTCTCAGGGGTCAATATAAAAGTAGTATTTACAAAATAGCTCCCCCGTAATGCCCTGATGTCTGTTTCCTCTGTAATATCTTTACCTTTCCTGAAATTATCCAGCTGGCTTGAAGACAGTAACCGCTTTGCCGATTTAAATCCGGCTGACCATACGGTGCTTGCCTTTAGTCCCTCACTTGGCTCAGCCTTATCGGTAGGAATAGAACTCAGGTAATATATACCTATGCCTGAGATTGATAATAACTCGTTTTTCTTATATGCATCAACAAGTGTACTGTATTCATTTTGCAGTACGCGGGTGATCCCGTAAGGCAGAATATTTTGTATGCCATCAAGAATTTCTGCTTCAACTTCTTCGCCTGAATTGTTGATTATTTTCGATTTCTTTATAAATCCGTATTTGTCGGAATTATACCAGCCATATAAAAAAGTGATTCCCAGATCTGTATTCTCCTCTTCAAAAATTAATTTGTTATTATAAACATTCTTATATAGGTTTCTTTTAATATCATACTGGTTTCCAAATTTGGCAGAGAAAGGTTCCCATAAATAGGTCCTGTTGTTTTTGTTTATGAATATTATGGTTTTACTGCCTGTAATCTCAGGGGAATCGGTTATCTTATCATCGGTGTAGTATGGGAAAAGGGCATTGTCTGGATTTTTTCTTCCTGCTGAAAGTGCCCCGTTACTTGAAATGAACATCCAGTGATCAGAGTCACTGACAATGCTCATAAAAAATGGAGGCATATTGTTGTAGTTCTCAATCCTGTAATATTGTTCCCCGTCAAATTCAATATAGTTGCCCTTAACTGCTGACTCATTTTGTTTTAGTTCGCTTTTGCCCGAAAATATTTGTTTCTTTTGCATTAGTCTTTTTTTGCTGGCCTGTTATTTCAATGGTACCCAGAATTCAAAATTTACTTTAAAAATAATAAATTTTTCTCCATGAGTTTTCCGGGATCTCCCCCTGCAAACAAGGTAAAATATCCTTTTTCAGTTATCCACTTATTATCTGCACTGACAAAGGCCAAATCTGACTCCGATATAACAAACTCAACAGTCTTTGTTACTCCGGGTTCAAGGTTAATCTTTTTAAAACGGATAAGTTTCTTTACATCAGGGGAGACTGAGCTGACCATATCTTTAATATAAAGCTCAGTAATCTCTTTACCAGCAACTTTTCCTGTATTGGACACATCTATGCTGATATTTAAACTGTCTCCGGCAAATAAAGTATCTGTGGATAATTCCAGGTTACTGTATTCAAATGATGTATAACTTAATCCGTATCCAAATTCGTACTGAGGATAGAATCCTTTATATCCCCATGTCCTGTCTCTTATATCGGCTTTTTTATGCAAATATGTCAGCGCATTGCCGGTATATTTCGGGTATGTAAAGGTCAGCTTTCCGCTTGGATTTACATCTCCGAAAATAATATCGCTAAGGGCCCTGCCCCCTTCATCTCCGGGCAGGTATGCCAGTATTATACCCTGCACAAGAGGTTCAATATCCCTGATGATTCTCGGGCGTCCCTCAACCAGAATAAGAATAACCGGTTTCCCTGTCCCTGCCAGTGCTCTGACTAGATTTTGCTGTGCCATGGGAAAGGGAAGCTCATCTATGTCAGCTGGTTTTTCTGCTGCCGGAAACTCACCGAGGCAGGCAATAATATAATCTGCACTAATCGCTGCTCTTACAGCTGCATTAGTATTAATATCATTCTCGTAACCTGTTCCCTTTATAAATTTTACATTGTCTCTTCCAATTTTATTTATTAATGCTTCAAGAATAGTCAGCTTTGCCGGATCGTTAAATGCGCTATCCTGACCCTGAAAAGTCCTTGACCAGCCTCCGTTAAGATAATTCATTGAGTTTGATGCCACCCCGGTAACAAGGACTCTACTACCTTTGGGAAGGGGCAGGATACTCTCATTTTTCAGCAGTGTAATACATTCGGATGCTGCCTCATAATTATCTTCCATAAATTTACGGGAAGCAAAATCTTGATATGAATCCGGATCGCTATATGGATTTTCAAATAATCCGGTTTTTATTTTAATCCTAAGTATCCTTCTCACTGCATCATTGATCCTGCTCATCGGAATCTCACCTTCATTTACAAGCTGAATGAGAATATCCGAAACATCAGCATTATAAGGATTCATAATCATATCCAGTCCGGCCAGTATTGCCTGTTTTGTTGCCTCCTTCTTATCATGAGCCACCTGGTGGGCCTCAACCAGAAAATCTATATCGCTGAAATCCGAAACCACAAATCCCTGAAAGTCCATTTCCTCCTTTAAAATATCTGTCATATAATACTTGTTAATATGGCAGGGTATTCCATTAACAGAGTTTGAGCTTAACATTATAGTTAATGCGCCCGAGTTTATTGCTTCAGTAAATGGCGGTAAATAGTACTGGCGCAGGTAATTTTCAGGAATAAGGGCACTTGCCCTGTCTTTGCCATTAATGCCGGCACCATATCCGATGAAGTGCTTTAAGCAGACCGTAACTTTTGTTGTATCTGATATATCATTTCCCTGGGAGCCCTTAACATAAGCATTTGACATCTGAGATATTAGGTAAGGATCCTCACCAAAACTTTCATACATTCTTCCCCACAGGGATTGTGAAGCTACATCAACAACAGGTGCATAGTTCCATGGTATTGAAGCGGCTCTTAGTTCATAAGCAGTGATCTCCCCTGCCCGTAGGGCCAGATCAGTGTTCCAGGAAGCAGCCAGGGCAATTTGATGGGGCAGCATTGTTGAACGGTTAATGAAATTAGCACCGTGTACCCCGTCTATTCCATAAATAACAGGTATGCCAAGCCTTGTGCGGTTAACTGCATAGTCCTGAATCTGTTTTATGAGCCTGTGCCATTCATCTTTGTCCGGCGGATAACCAGGAGTGTTATGTACCGAACCCACGCCATATTTGCCAATATAGTCAGCAAGTTTTGCCGTGTCAATAACAGCAGTATCCCTTGGCGCATAATATATGTCACCCTCAAGTATAGCAGGTAATCCGATGTTAATCATCTGACCTACTTTCTCTTCAAGGGTCATTTCCGATAATAATTCCTCAACCCGCTTTTCAGTATCATTAATTTCTTTATTCCCCTGGCTGCAGGATATAAGAAAAGATATAATAAAAGGGATTATCAATACTTTAATAAAAAGTATTTGTTTTGTTTGCAATAAATTCATCTTAAAAACTTTTTACAGATAATAAACTTCGTATTCTCTCACCCAGCTCATCGATTTTCCGGGGGGCAGATCAATTTTAACAAAAATTTCGGGACTGACGACATGAATGTTTCCCCAGAGATTTATTTTCTCAGGAATAAAATTCCCTGATTCTTTTATGCCAACACCTAAATCTGAATTTTCCAGCGACCATGTTGCTCTTACCTTTTTACCACTTTCCAGTGAACTCAAAAAAAACTGATCCTTAAGTTCTGATTTCCAGCTTATATAGTTATTATTAAATTGTAAAACATCATCAGGATCTACTATTTCCTTGATCTTTTCCTTTTCTATACTGAAAGGAAAATGTAATTTATATTCGCCATTAATAATTCTCCGGTTAATAGCCAGAAAGTTATGGCAATACTCATCTGTTTTTACGGGTTTTTCCCCTGTATTTTTCAGATTATAATAGACTGTAAAAGAATTATCATTTATAGAAATATTCTTTGTTAGTTCAACTGCATATCCATTACATAGGGTTGGATACGAAATGAATATCACATATTGTTTATCGGATTTGTATAATGACTTGAATGGGGTAACCTTATAACTCTTAAAAAAATCATAGGGCTGTTCATCGTCTTTTTTAATCAATCCCACTCCTATTTTCGAAAATTTTTCTCCTGCCTTGCAGTCTTCGTAACCCAATGCCTCGTTTATTCCAAACTCATTATAAAGGCCTCTGCCTTTCAAGTTAACTAATTTAGGATCAAGGGTCTCTTCGGTGCAGAATGTATATTTATTATCAAAAGTAATCTGGATTATTTTACCTGTCCAGTCAAAGCGGGAATCCCGGTAGTTCTGACCGGGTTTATCAATTTCAATTCTTAATTTGTTATTTTTAAGTAGAATAGACATGTGGATTTAGTAGTTATTTTTAAGTAGAATAGACATGCAGATATAGTGGTTATTTTTAAGTAGAATAGACATCCGGATTTAATGGTTGTATTAATCAGTTTATATTGGACAATAAAAAAGTAAAATATTCTGAAAATGAAATAGCCTCATCAGTAAACAATTATTTTCTGATATAAATTTTCCTGCCCATGCTGAATCTTTAATAAAATAATTATTTATCAACAAAAAACGGGATATTGGCAGTACCTGCATTGTTTTGTCCATCCATAACATAAATAAATACCCTGTACGGACCTTCTTTTGCCGGAGCTTTTATTGTCAGTCCGGGCTTATATTCTTCAAGTTCAGCTTTATTGACTGTGGGCGGACGCTTTTCATGATCTCCTCCTCCCCTGTAATACTCAGGAATATCAGGCATAATTTCGATCTTTAGTTTCAGTGGATCATTTTCATAATCATGTGCATATATATTTAGTAAATAATCTTTATCAGCCTTAAGATGGATATTATCAAACCTGGTTTTACTGTCCAGTTTGACGGAATCAATCCGTGGCACCCTGTTTTCCGGCCATTTTCCGGTCCATACGTACTGCATCACATCTACAGGTTCTGTTTCTTCACCTGTTTCAAGGAAAAAACCGTACCATGTTGGTGTTCTTTCCTGTTTCTGTGCCCAAAAGAATACATATGAACCGAGACAATGAGTTTTGTTTGAATAAATTGCTTTTTCCCATCTTTCAAGAATTACATCAGCTTTTTCCGAGCTGGTTTGTTCAATGGGAATATCCCATTCGGTACGGGCAACTTCCCAGTGTCCCGTTGCTCCCCATTCTGTTACTGCGTAGGGACCATCCCACCCTGCATCGTTAATTCTTTTTTTAAGGTTGATAATGTCGCCATACATTTGAATACATATAAAATCAATATCAGGACAATGTTCTTTTATATAGTCTATTTCATTTTTCCCTATGCCTGCTAACATTGTTGTTGCAGGATGATTACCGTCAACTTCATGAATCATTTTAGCAATGTCATTTACTGCATCCCACACTTTTTTATTTTTATACCAGAGATTAAGCTCATTTCCTATACCCCATGCCAGTAAAGCAGGATGGTCTTTATACTTTAATACCTCTCCTTTTATAAATTCAAATTGTTGCCTTACCATGGCCGTATCATTATAATCAAATCCGTGCCTTTCACGTCCCACTTCACGTCCCATCATCACAGTCAGACCGTTTTCATGGGCTATATCAAGAACCTTTTGGGCACTGTCTGTCCTCCACGTCCTCAATGAGTTGGCTCCGTGGGATGCCAGGTTCGCTATATCTCCGAATTCAATACCTGCGCCTTTTATATAATAAGGCTTTCCTGCCCTGTAAAGCTGGTATTTTCCGTCTTCAAATTTTAATTCAACTTTAACAGCAGTATTTTTATCTGAACATGAACCAAATGCCAATACTACAAACACTGACGCTAATACTAACCTGTATATTTTCATAATATTAATTTTTAATTTGTTTTAACTAATTGTTTTTCAATTTCTTCCAGGGATTTGCCTTTTGTTTCAGGAATATACTTTAACACAAAAATTAATCCCAGTGCACATAATCCGCATAATATTATATATGTTGAACCTGAGCCCATAATTTCAAGGGAGATGGGGAATATAATAATCATAAATGAGCTTACCAGGGCATTTAGGAAACCTGACAGCGAAATTGCCAGCCCTCTTATTTTATTGGGAAATATTTCTGACAGCAGTGCCCAGGTAACAGGGCCCAGTGATATGGCAAATGATGCCATGAACAGCAATATCCCTGCTAACAGTAATATGGCATTCATACTGATACTATGCTCAAGAATAGTATCTTTATGTTGTGTGTAATTTACCGATCCGATTTTTTCTTCAACAGCATTGAAAAAAGCCACCTCACCGGTAAATTCCTTTTCAATAAGGTTAGCCAGACCCGCTTTTATTTCAATGATTTTACCGTTTTCTGTTCCCTGTTCGGATAACTCCTTAACGATACTGTTTAAATTATCGGGTGTAATATTATAATCAGCTTTATAGAAAGAGACCGATGAAATAATATAAGCGATAATAATTCCTGTTAATCCGATTACCAGTAATGGTTTTCTTCCCAGCCTGTCAATAAGGTACATAGCTGCAATTGTAAAGACAAGGTTGGTTATCCCGAGGATAACTGCCTGCATAAAGGCAGAATCTCTTCCTCCGCCGGCAGTCTCAAAAATAATGGTTGAATAATATAAAATAGCATTAATTGCTGATATCTGTTGTAACGCTGCTATACCAAACCCTATAAGCAATACGTATTTAAGCTGTTTCTTAAAAATATCCCTGAAATAGGTCTTTTCTTTCCCTTCGTCCTTTTTTACGCTTTCATGTATGTCCTTTAATACAGACTCAGAATACTCATTTCCGCCTATCTTTGAGAGCACCTTCTTTGCTTCGTCAGCTCTTCCGTTTTGAACCAGCCAGCGCGGGCTCTGTGGAACAATGTATAATAAAAGAAAATAGACTAGTGCAGGCACAGCTCCTACTCCAAGCATCCATCTCCAGTTACGGTCAGGATCGCTTACAATATCCTGAATAAAATAATTTGAAAAGAAAGCAACAGATATACCGATAACTATATTTAACTGGTTTATTGATACCAGTGTTCCCCTGTATTTTTGCGGAGACACCTCAGCAATATACATCGGAGCAACGAGAATAGCCATGCCAACACCTATTCCGCCTATAATTCTTGCAACTATAAAAAATATAAAAGACTGGGACAAAGCTGTTCCCAAGGCACAGAAAGCAAACAAAGTCGCTGTAAATATCAGGACAATTCTTCGTCCGTATTTATCTGCCAGGACACCTCCCATCAGATTACCAGCAATTGACCCTACTGTTAATGATGCTACTGAAAAACCAAACCAGAACGAACCCTGGTCAAGATTAAAAAAATTTTTATAAAAGGGTACAGCGCCCGATATAACCGCACTGTCAAAGCCCAGTAAAAATCCTCCCAGGGCAACAATAACAGATAATAGTATTACATATGCCTTATTAATTTTTACATTCATTTGATTCTATTGTTATATTGTTCTATTGTTAAATTGCTTTATTGTTTTATTGTTTTACTGCTTTATTGTTTTATTGTTTTATTATTTTCCGGTGAACAAAATCTCCCTTAGAGTTTTCAAGCCTCAGCAAATAGATACCGCTCCGCAAATCCGATATTTCAATTCTGTTATCAACTAATGGGTGATAATCCACAACCTTACCTGTATTATCAATAATGCAATAATTAATATACTTCTCATCTGTATCAATCATTATTTGGGTATCCGACGGATTTGGAAATAGTTGAAATTGTCCTTCATATCCTGAATTTTCTATATTACTCGGTAGTGAGTATACACGCACATAATCCACTTGCAGTTCCTGCGGAAATACAGTTGTTGAATCCGGTGGGCCGGGCCAGTTCCCTCCAACAGCTAAATTCAGAATAATAAAGAACTCTTCATGAAACTCGCTTAGTCCGGCCGGGGTTATATCAACAATATGAAACTGTTCCCCATCCATTCTCCATAATATCTTTTCCGCATCCCATTCTATACTGAATATGTGAAAAGTATCGGCAAAAATGCCTGAAGACAAGGAAACAGACTTACCATAGCTGGCATACGAACCGTTATTATCCCAATGGACCGTCCCGCGTACTGTATTTTCTCTGCCATCGCCACCAATCATTTCCATAATATCAATCTCTCCGCATTTGGGCCATCCTGCTGAAAAAAAACTTTTACCAAGCATCCAGAAGGCAGGCCACATACCCTGTCCGTACGGCAATCTGATTCTGGCTTCAACTTTCCCGTATTTCCAGTAAAGGTTATTATGGTATGTCATTATCCTCGCAGATGTATAATCCCTGCCCCCATATGATTCTTTGCGGGCAGTGATTACCAGGATACTGTCTCTCACTTCTGCATTATCTAGTCTGTTGGTGTAGTATTCCAGTTCATTATTTCCCCATCCGCCACCTCCTGTTTCGCAGGTCCATATATCAAAATCAGGGAGACCGGAATAATTAAATTCATCCGACCATACCAGTTCGTAATTTTGTGCCGGGCTTATAAGATGTATCGTCAGCCAAATGCCTGTAAAAACTGCTTTAATTATCAATTTTTTCATGTTGTTTGTAATATTAATGATCCTATATCTATAAAAGTATGTTTGTTTATTAAACAAAAAATGAAAGCTATATATTAAATTATAAATGACTTAATCCTTTTTTTCCTAATAAAATATAGATTCCTGTTCCCGATGATTTATCGGGAGCAGGAATGTTTAAATAAAGTACATTTTAGACAAGTTCGAAAAAATGATTAATACCCCGGATTTTGTTCCAATTTATTTGCTCCTTCTGATGCAACAATTTCAGGATAAGGTATTGGTAACAATCCATTTGATTGTACACCTGGTGTTCCGGTAGTATAACCTAACGGGCCTAAAACCGTAGCAGCATCTCCCCAGCGAATAAGGTCATAATACCTGTCGCCTTCCAAAGCCAATTCAAGGCGGCGTTCTAATTTTATTAAAGCAAATAACTCATCCCCGGATGCAGCATCAATATCGGCAGTTGGTAACTTTGCGCGTTCCCTGACCTTCTTAAGATAAATACGTGCATTTGCATCATCATTATTACGGTTATATGCTTCAGCCAACATCAGGTAAGCATCAGCCAGACGCATTACAATAGTATTCTGATTAACTCTTGTTCCATCACTTCCATTAAAAAATCCTTTAATACGTACATGTTTGCGATCCCAATAGCCTTCCATTGGATTTTGAAAGGTAATAGCCGGATTATGTGCCTGTATCGTATCGCTGAATATTATTGTGGATGCCATTCTTACATTATCATTCATTGCCAGGTAGTCGTCAACCAGCGATTGTGTCGGTTGATTGAATCCCCAGCCCCATTCATAAATAAAATAATCTCCGAGGGCAACTTCACCTGAACGCGGCCCGCATAATGTATAGGCTGCGTTTCCGGCCACTCTTTCTCCCCAGTCAATATCTCCCGGAGGAATTCCATCAGAGAAGTTTATTTCAAAAATAGACTCCTTGTTGTATCTGTTAGCAGGCCAGAAAACACCCGAGAACGTATCCATGAGTGCATAATAAGGGTTGGCTGCAAGATCTTCAAGCACGCCAATAGCCTCATTATATTTTTTCTGATACAGGTATGTTTTACCTAAAAGGAATTGCGCAGATCCCCTGGTAGCTATTCCGTTGCCATTATCATCCAGACTTTTTTTCGCTGGCAAGCGATTTATAGCCTCTGTGCAATACCCTTCAATAGCTGCCCAGGTTTCATCCTGTGTGGCACGAGGATATCTGTTTACAGGTGAAACATCATCAATAATAGGCAAGCCTCCCCACATTCTTGTCATTTCAAAATATGCAAATGCCTTCAGGAAGTAAGCATGTCCTAATGCTTCATTACCGGATGGTTTCGACTCATCAGAATACCTGATTATCAGGTTGCTTCGGTAGTTAATTCTAAACCTCGACCTCCACATTTGCAGCATATTGTCATCGCCGGCTTCAACAGGCGTAAGGTTGTATACATCCAACAGCTGGTAAGAGTCCTGATCAGTAGGATCAGATCCCCCTGCATATGAATCTTCTGAACCGATTGAACCCCATAAAAAAGGACTGGCTCCCCATACAACCCATTGAAGCGGATCATAAGCAGCCCATAATGCCTGAGCCAATTGTTCATCGTTCTGGTAAAAACTTGATTCAAGCTCCTGTCCTGTAGGAGTCAGGGTTAAATCATCTTCTGTACATGCAATAAAGGTCAGAAGAGGAATAAGCAAAAGATATATTATATTGTTTTTCATAATTTTAATTTTAAATGTTATTTAATATCAGAAAGTAACATTAACACCCATGGTCAATATCCTTGTCGGAGGATATAGTCCTCTGTCTATACCATAAGAGTAATTATTGTCAGTATTATACATACCAACCTCCGGGTCCATTCCAGGATATTTTGTCCACGTAATCAGGTTTGTACCTGTGAAATAAATCCTCAGGTTGCTTATCTCAATTTTACTGGTAAGCATAGCAGGTAATGTATATCCTATGGTTAAGTATTTAAGTCTCAGGTAATCCCCGTCATATAAATTCAATGAACTTACACGGAAATTATCGTTTACATCATTATAAGAAGCACGCGGGTATTTGTCCGAGGTGCCCGGGCCATTCCATCTTTCGGTATATAGAAATTCCGGCCTGTTATAGTCAGCACGGTCTTTGCGGTACCCTGCCCAGTAAATCTGGTTCCCGGTCTGACCCTGGAATGAAAGTGTTAAATCAAACCCCTTGTAATCCAGGTTTATGTTTAAACCAAATACCCAGTCAGGCATAGGTTTTCCAAAATATTTACGGTCGCCTTGAGTAATTGTTCCAATCGGATTACCGGGTACTTCTACAGGTTGGTCTATAAATTTTACATCACCTGGTACTGCTCTGGTTTGTAATTTAATTCCATCTTCGTTTACATAATTGTCAATCTCTTCCTCTGTCTGGAATATACCATCCGCTTCATATAAATAGAAATACCAGACTGGATATCCGGGTTCATACCTGTTAATCACACCAAGCTGACCAATATTGGCACCTTCCCTGTACATACCTGAATCACCATATGAAATAACTTCATTTTTCAGGTATGAAGCATTAAATGATACTGCATATTTCAGTTCACCTTCCATTTTACGGTATCCCAAATCAAATTCCACACCCTTGTTTTGTACTTCTCCTTTATTTACAAAAGGATTATCCTGAAATCCCATATATACAGGTAAATCACTTTTTTCTGTAATCTGGTCAATTGTAGATTTTACATAGTAATCCACTGAAAATGTCAGTGCATTTCCAAACAATCCCATATCAAGACCTATATCAGTCATCTGACTGGTTTCCCACAACAATGAAGGATTTCCCGGTCTTCCTGGCACAGCACCTTTACGGAATGCACCGCTTCCGTCCTGGTAATATGCAGTTGTAATCATTGTTGATACATAAGGATAATAACCTTCCAAACCCTGAGTGGACCCGTTTCTTCCCCAGCTACCGCGAAGTTTTAGAGAATTGATCATTGAAAGCGCCCCGATGTTCATAAAGAAGTCTTCTCTGCTAATGACCCATCCTGCCGAGAATGAAGGGAAGAACCCATACTTTTTATCCGGGCCGAATTTTGAAGAACCATCCCTGCGGAATTGGCTCTGAAACATATATTTTTCTTTATAGTTATAGACTAAACGTCCAAAGTAAGACGCCTGGGTTTCATGATCCCGTGCATGGCCTTCAATAATTGTCTCTTCGGTATTATAAACGTTGGAAGGATATGCGAAATCAATACTACTATATGGAATACCCTTGCCTACAACCCTTAGATATTGGGTCTGGTATTCTCTAAAAAACTGTCCGCCCATCAATTCAAGCGAGTGGTTACCAAATTGCCTGGTAACAGTCAGGTAATTATCAATAGAGTATGTATACCAGCGGTCAAACCGATTTATCATATTGACATCCGAGTCTTCTTTTAACGGACTTACCCCGTAAAAATGAAGGCCGTTAAATTGCTCACGAAGCTGATAAGCGTAATCAACATTTAAACTTGAAGTAAATTTTATCCACTTAAGTGGTTTAAACTCACCATATATTCTACCAACGACCTTATCCTGTGTGTATGTATTTTGTGTATAATCTATCTGGGCAACTGGATTCCATGCTTCACCCATGGATAGTCGTGATTTGGTATAATAATTTCCGTCTTCATCCCTTAGCATAGCTCTGAAAGCTAAGGAATCGGAAAGGTAATTTGCCGGAATATCGTCAATACTGCTGTAAACAACCGGGAGAGAAGGATCATAGGTAAGTGCATTATTTATTATTCCACCGTATTCATTGCTGGCATTTCCCAGATCTTTCTTTTTGAAACGGGTATATCCAACATTTGTTCCGACAGTCAGCCATGGTTTGAATTCGGTTTCGGCATTAATCCTTAGTGAATAACGCTTAAGGTTATCTTTTTCTCCCCCGATGATACCATCCTGATCAAGGTATGCAGCACTTGCAAACAAGGTAGATTTTTCACTTCCGCCGGTAAAACTTAATGAATGTTCCTTTTGAGGAGCTGTCACAAATATTTCATCTGTCCATACCGTGCCCTGGTTATTATCCATCTCATCCAGAATGGCAAGTCTATCATTTAATCTGGTACCGGTTAATTCCGTATTAGCAGCTTCCCTGAAATAGTCAACGTACTGCTGGTTACTCATTACTTTTGTAATGTTGGTAGCCTTATGCTGACTATATTCATATTTATATTGAACCTTAGCTGCACCTGTAGTTCCTTTTTTGGTTGTAATCAGAATTACCCCGTTACCTCCTTCAGAACCGTAAATAGCAGAAGAAGCCGCATCTTTTAAGATCTCGACAGATTCGATATCATCAGGATTCAGGTATTCCAAACCGTTTCCTCCTGTACCTAGCTTTATTCCGTCAACTATAATAAGGGGATCATTATTAGCGTAAGAGCTGTTCCCACGAATTTTAATAAGCAACTTTGATCCGGGTGAACCGGAGTTTTGTGTAATGACAACTCCTGAGGTTTTACCCTGCAAAGCTTGTTCGAAACGTGTTGCAGTTGCTTTGGAGATATCTCCTGATTCAATCTTTGCAATAGAGCCGGTAACCAGACTTTTCCTCTGAATACCGTAACCAACAACAACAACTTCTTCAAGTGCTTCAAGTGAAGGAATCAGAACCATGTTTATCTCGGACTGTCCGGCCACAACAATCTCTTCAGTAACATAACCGACATACGAAAAACTTAGCTTTATGTCAGGCTCATCAGGGACTTCCAGAGAATATTTACCATTTATATCAGTCGTTGTACCTATTGTAGTACCTGAGATTACAACCGTTGCCCCTATAAGAGGTTCATTGTCAATGCTTCCGGTAACAGTACCGGAAATGATCTTTTGTGCCATTCCCAGATGGCAAAACAAGATGAAGGTGAAAAATAAAACTGGTAGTTTCTTTTTCATGATGATTGTTTTAGTATTATTAGTTAATACAATAATTTAAGATATTTCGAAATTTCAATAGACAAAATTACATATGAAAATCAGTCAGAAAAAAAAAATCAGTACATCAAAATTTCATCACTATTACATCATAAATACATCAACATCATTATAAAATATTGTATTATAATATAATAAAATAAAATAATACTACATCAGTCCTATGTTACAAGTCTATTCCTTTAAAAGGTGAGAATAAAATCTATAAGAAGGAGTTTCTATTTTGAATTTTTAAAATAAATATTATTTTTATACTTAAATAAATGTACTTTTTACACTTAATCTTACTAAACCAAAAATATAGAAAAAAATGACAACACTTGACTGGCTGATCCTGGGTTTATTTTTCCTTGGTTTAATAGGAATTATTATCTGGGTATTAAGACAAAAAGAGGAAGACACAAAAGATTACTTTTTAGCAGGTAAAGATGTTGGATGGATAGCTATAGGCGCATCAATTTTTGCCTCTAATATTGGTTCAGAGCATTTGGTAGGTCTTGCAGGCACAGGTGCCGACAGTGGTCTGGCTATGGCACACTGGGAAATGCATGCCTGGCTGATACTTGTACTGGGCTGGTTATTTGTACCATTCTATGCCCGCAGCATGGTATTTACAATGCCGGAATTTCTTGAAAGAAGATATTCCTCCGGAGCCCGATCCATACTTTCAATAATTTCTCTTATAAGTTATGTATTAACAAAGGTAGCCGTAACAGTATGGGCTGGCGGTACGGTATTCAAGACTGTATTTGATATTGATTATGTTGTAATAGGGTCCATAGAAATAGATTTCTTCTGGGTTGGCGCCATTGGTCTGGTTGTCATAACAGGTCTTTATACCATCTTCGGAGGGATGAAATCCGTTTTGTATACATCAATACTTCAGACACCTGTTTTGCTCATTGGCTCGATAGTCATTTTAATAGTCGGCCTTATTGAGCTTGGTGGCTGGAGTGAGCTGGTAAGAATTTGTAAAGAAACAACTACAGGGTATGGAAATGATAATATGTTAACGCTCGTGCGTTCGGCCAAAGACCCTGATTTTCCGTGGACAGGTGTAATTCTGGGTTCGGCAATCATTGGATTCTGGTACTGGTGTACCGATCAGTATATTGTCCAAAGAACACTCTCTGCCCCAAATCAAAAAATTGCCCGCCGGGGAACAATATTTGCAGGATACCTTAAACTCTTACCTGTGTTTATATTTATGATACCCGGGTTAATAGCATTTGCACTTGCCAAGCAGCAGAAATTATTCCTCCCTAATCCTGATGTGGCTTTTCCTATGCTTGTTAAAGATTTATTGATGCCCGGATTAAAAGGAGTTGTTGTGGGAGGTCTTATTGCAGCCCTGATGAGTTCACTGGCGTCTCTGTTCAACTCATCTTCCATGTTGTTTACAGTAGATTTTTATAAGAAGTACAGACCAAAATCTTCTGAAAAACACCTTGTTTTTGTTGGCCGCATAGCCACAGCAATAATAGTTATTCTGGGAATAGTATGGATTCCTGTTATGAGGGGCCTTGGTAATGTCCTTTATGAATATTTGCAGTTAGTCCAGTCACTCCTGGCCCCGGGAATTGCCGCTGTCTTTTTACTGGGAGTGTTCTGGAAACGTGCCAGTACCAAAAGCGGTTTATGGGGACTTATTACTGGTTTCTCTCTGGGAATGTTAATGCTTGTTATGATTGTGGTGACAAAATCACTTGTCGTTCCCAAAGATACCAGGATTTTTAGCAAAGCTGTTAAAGAATATTCAGAGGATTATATAACTGTGGAAATGAAAACCAAATATCTGTCTGATAAGGAGAATATCTCTATTGATGAAGCCAGGCTAAAAGTTGAAGGGATAGGTGATTATGTTCTTACTAAAGATGAAAAAATACTTTCAGATGCTGAAAAACTGGCGAAACGGAAAAAGGAACTGGAAAATAATGTTAAAATTCTGGCTGTTCAAAATGATAAGACCGCGACAGAAATATATGGTTTGTTAAAGGAAAAGAAAAATATAGCAGATGACTGGATGAAGGAAAAGGCCGAAGACCCTCAGGGCCTTAATAAAATTGATGCTTTATGCCTTAAATTTGTTAATATTAACTGGCTGCATTATGAAATATTCAATTTTATAATATGCCTGATAGCAATATGGATTATAAGTCAGTTTACGGCCAAACCATCATTAGAAAAGCTTCAGGGACTTACTTTTGGTATGATATCCCCCGAGCAAAAAGCTGAAACAAGGGCAAGCTGGAATAAGTGGGATGTTATCAACAGTGCCATAATTATTGGAGTTATAATACTGTTTTATATTTATTTCTTTAAATAAAAAAGCATGGTTCCGGAAGGAATAAATATCCTTCCGGAACTTGTTATCTCAATGTTTTAATTTATTCATCTTATCTTTTTTAAACTTAAATAGTAAGTATTATTTTTACTATTTATGATAAATCATATTACTATTCTTAGCATTTTCTATATAAGGACAGGTTGTATAACATTATCTATTTACTAAAAATAAATTGCCATGAGAATATCAAAAAAAATTTTTATAATAACTTTTCTGACTCTCTTATTTACAGGAATAACTGCTGTATCGGCACAAAGTTCGAGAACTGTCAGTAATTTTTGTAAAAACTGGAAATTTCATCTAGGTGATACTGATAATGCAAAAGATCCGGCCTTTGATGATTCTGGCTGGCGCACCCTTAACCTGCCTCATGACTGGAGCATTGAGGGTGAATTTAGTAATGATCATCCTGCAACGCCAGGAGGAGGAGCTTTACCAGGTGGTATAGGCTGGTACCGGAAAAAATTTACTATACCTGAAGCAGACAAGGATAAACTGGTCTTTGTTGACTTTGACGGTATATATCAAAAAAGTGAAGTATGGATTAACGGACATTATCTTGGAATACGGCCCAATGGCTATATTTCTTTCAGATATGAACTTACTCCTTTTGTAAAGTTTGGCACTGATGAAAATATTATTTCCGTAAAAGTTGATAATTCACAACAGCCTAATTCCCGCTGGTATAGCGGCTCAGGCATTTATCGTAATGTTCGGTTGATCATTACAAACAAGGTATTTGTTGACCACTGGGGAACATTTGTTACTACTCCTGAAGTAAGCAGGCAGTCTGCCAGAATTATTGTAAATACAAACATACGTAATGATACAAAACACGACATGCAGATAACCCTGAATACAACAATTTATGATGCAAAAGGAGAAAAAGTAGCAGTTACTTCCTCCGATGGCCTAATAACAAAACAATCAATACTGGAAATTAACCAGGATATGACTGTTATCAAACCTGTGTTGTGGTCAGTTGAAAATCCTTATTTGTACAAAGCCATATCAACAGTAGAATGGGAAGGCACTATATATGATGAATATGAAACTGCTTTCGGGATCCGCTATTTTTCCTTTACCAGTAAGAGAGGATTTTTACTGAATGGCAAAAACTTAAAAATTAAGGGAGTATGTAATCACCATGACCTGGGATGTCTTGGCTCAGCAATTAATACCAGGGCTCTTGAGCGTCAGCTTGAAATTTTAAAAGAAATGGGATGTAACGGCATACGGACATCACATAATCCACCGGCACCTGAACTTCTATATCTGTGCGACAGGATGGGCTTTATAGTTATGGACGAAGCATTTGACATGTGGAAAAAAAGAAAAAATCCATACGATTATCATCTTTACTGGGACGAATGGTATAACCGCGACCTCGAAGATCTGATTTTGCGAGACAGAAATCACCCGAGTGTCTTTATCTGGAGTATAGGAAATGAGATACTCGAGCAATGGGACAGTACAGGGATTGAAATGGCTAAAGAGCTGACAGCCATCGTTAAAAATATTGATCCTTCGCGCCCCGTAACTTCAGCATGTAACGACCCCAATCCATGGAACAACATTATCAAATCAGGGGCACTTGACTTAATAGGATATAACTATCACCACGAAGAATTTCCCGATTTCCATAAAAAGTTCCCCGGGCAAAAATTCATTGCAGCAGAAACAAATTCCGCACTTGCGACCAGGGGTCATTATGATATGCCCTCAGATAGCATAAGGGCTTGGCCTGTCCGTTGGGATAAACCAGTTAAGGGTAATCCTGATTATACTTGTTCTGCTTATGATAATTGCCGTGCAGGCTGGGGTTCTACACATGAAGCAACATGGAAAGTTGTTAAAAAGCACAAATTCCTCTCAGGAATGTACATATGGACAGGCTTTGACTACCTGGGTGAGCCAACTCCCTACTCATGGCCGGCACGCAGTTCATACTTTGGTATTATCGATCTTGCAGGTTTTCCAAAAGATGTATATTACATGTACCGGAGTGAATGGACAGATAATCCCGTTTTACATGTTTTCCCCCACTGGAACTGGAAAGAAGGCGATAATATTGATATCTGGGTGTATACAAACTGCAGGGAGGTTGAATTATTCCTCAATGATAAATCACTGGGGGTTAAAAAAAAGATGCCTGAAGATCTGCGTTTAATCTGGAATGTCCCTTATATAGAAGGAAAGATAAAAGCTGTTGGCAAGACAAAAGATAAGGAAATTATCAGTAAAGAAGTAAAAACAGCAGGTGATCCTGCAAAAATAATACTCAGCGCTGACAGGAATACAATATCTGCTGATGGCAGGGACCTATCATTTGTAACAGTCAGTATTACAGATAAAGAAGGTACATTAGTCCCCGATGCCAGTAATCTTGTTAAGTTTGAAATCAGTGGTGAAGGGTTCATCGCAGGTGTTGATAATGGGCTCCAGACAAGTCACGAGCCTTTCAGGGCAGATTACCGTAAAGCTTTTAACGGATTGTGCCTGGTTGTAATTCAGTCAAATGAAAGAGCAGGGAAGATTACACTAAAAGCAAAATCAGAAGGACTGGAAGAGGCGTCGGTTGTTATTGAAGCAAAGCGACATTAACCAGGAGCATTATATATTGTACTTCAATTAAGTAATATTTTTCAGAGAAGCAGGCATAATTTGATGGTCTATAGAATATCAGCTATTATATTTCTGGCAGTATATTTCCTTACAATAGATACTTATTCACAGGACCCTTTAACTGTTAAAAGAATTAACGGGAAAGTTACCCTGGACGGATTAAGTACAGAACCACTGTGGAATAATATAGTACCATTCCCTTTAATAGAGCATCAACCTGTATTTGGTGCCGAACCATCAGAAAAAACCGAAATCCTTATGGCTTATGATGATAAATACCTTTATATAGCAGGTAGATTATTTGATAAAGAACCTGAAAAAATAATAATGACTTCAAAAAAACGGGATGCCACGGGTCCGGCAAACGAATGGTTCGGGATAATACTGGATACATATAACGATAAAGAAAATGCTTTGGCTTTTTTTACTACCCCTGCAGGATTACGTTTAGATTTAACTGTTTTTAATGATGCTGTGGGTGATCTGCCAATAATTGAAAGCTGGAATACTTTCTGGGATGTGACTTCCTTTGTCAATGACAGCGGATGGTTTACAGAAATGAGAATTCCCTTTTCAAGTCTCAGGTTTCAGGAAAAAGATGGCAAAGTAAAAATGGGATTCATAACATGGCGTTATATACCGCGGAAAAATGAACTCCTTATATTCCCACCCATACCCCCTGATTATGGAGACTGGAGCGCATGGAAGCCATCAAAAGCCAGTGAAATTATTATTGAGGGCATAAAACCTCAGAGACCCCTGTATATTACTCCTTATTTACTGGGAGGCTTTAGCCGGGAAAACATACTTAATGAAGAAGAAACTTCATATATAAGGGAAAATAATCCTGCTTTGGAACCCGGCCTGGATATAAAATACGGACTAACTAACAATCTTACACTGGATCTTACTGTAAACACAGATTTTGCCCAGGTGGAAGCAGATGATCAAATGGTTAACCTGACACGATTTTCATTATTTTTCCCTGAAAAGAGACAGTTTTTCCTTGAAAGATCAAGCATATTTGATTTTAACACCGGAGGTGAAAATACATTGTTTTATAGCAGAAAAATAGGATTATATGAGGGAGAACCTGTACGAATACTTGGAGGTGCAAGATTAATCGGAAGAAAGGGGCCATGGGATATTGGTGCAATGAATATGCAAACTGCGGAATCTGACAGCCTGCCTTCAGAAAATTTTGGAGTGATAAGAGTACGAAAACAGGTTGTAAATGAGAATACTTATCTTGGAGGTATAATGACTTCCAGAATAGGCATGAACGGTGACTATAATATTACATATGGGATTGATGGAATAATCCGGATGTTTGGAGACGATTATTTAAAGCTGGTCTGGGCCCAGTCAGTCGAGGAAAATTATAAATTCTCTGAATCGTTTAAACCATCAAGAATTTTTGTTAACTGGGAAAGACGAAAGGAAATCGGATTGGGATATGATTTTCGTTATGCGCGATCAGGAGAGGAGTTTAATCCGGCAATGGGCTTTCAGGCAAGAGAAGATTATTCTTTTTATTATTCCAATATATTATTCGGCTGGCTTGGCAGTAAAAAATCAACCATCTTCAAGCACAATATATTCCTGCACGGAGAAGTTTTTAACAGTATTTCAGAAAAAACTGTTGAATCTGCTGTATTTTATCCCGGGTATGAAATTTATCTGAAATCAGGTTATTATGGTTCTGCCGCATTTAATATTTATTACGAGAATCTGCTGGATACATTCAAAATTAATGAAGATGAAGTTTTTGCTAAACCCGGTGATTATAAATTTTTTAATGGTCATGCAGCATTTCTTACTCCACAATCTAAACCAGTATGGACATTAATAATATTTGATGCCGGTTCTTTTTATGACGGGAAAAAGTATTCGCTGAGCATATCCCCTTTATGGAATATCTCATCAAGCTGGGAGCTCAGCGGAGTATATGAGTATAATAATATTGATTTTTCTGAACGAAATCAGAATTTCATAAGCCATATTATACGATTAAAAGTATTATACATGCTCAACACAAAATTCTCGGTCAGCTCTTTTGTACAATATAATAGTGCAGCTAATGTAATTCTGACTAATTTCAGACTGCGTTATAATCCCAGGGAAGGAAATGATTTTTATATTGTTTATAACGAGGGGTTGAACACCAACCTTGGCAGGGAAATCCCAAATCTTCCCGGAACATTCAGCAGAACCGTTTTACTGAAATATACCTATACATTCAGGCTTTAAAGGCACATAACAATAGAGCAATAGAACAATAGAGCAATAGAACAAAATGCCTTCTGTCGAAAAATTAGTAACTTTATAATGTTCACGTATCATTATGTGTAACCACCAGGATTAATTACTATGAAATCAGATAGAAATTTTGTACTGGGTGACATCCACGGAGCATACAGAGCATTAATGGAGTGTTTTGAAAAAGCTGATTTTAATTATAAAGATGATACACTAATTTGTCTTGGTGATGTATGTGACGGATGGCCGGAAGTGAATAAAGCAATTGATGAGTTACTTAAAATTGATAACCTTGTATATATTTTAGGTAACCACGATGACTGGGCGTTAAAATGGTTTATTTCCGGAGAAGCTCCTGGTATATGGACAAGCCAGGGAGGCAAAGCAACTATTGAAAGTTACAAAGGGGAGATCCCTCCCGAACATGTCGAATTTTTAAAGAGCGCAAGACTTTATTATAAAAAAGACAACAAAATTTTTACCCATGGAGGATTTAATATATTCGAAGAGCTGGAATACCAGGATAAAGATATTTTTATATGGGACAGAACATTACTCCAACTGGCATTGAACCTTAATTTCTCAGGCTCTGAAAAGAATATCACAGGATATGATGAGATATACCTGGGACATACTCCTACAATTAATTACGGGGTTAAAAAACCAAAAAAGATATGTGAAATTTATATGATGGACACAGGAGCAGGATGGCCGGGAGGAGTACTTTCTCTTATGAATGTCGACACAAAAGAAGTCTTTATTAGTACACAGGTGGATAAGCTCTATCCGGGAATTGCCGGCCGGGGATTTTAGCCTGTTAACCAAATTTTTCCCTATCAATTAAAAACTCCTTTAAAATCAACGGGATTTCAGGTTATTGTGACAAAAGATTTATATTTCTTGCTGTCATTTTGGCGTTATTTAATAAATCGGACTGTCATATAGGCAGCTTATAATGAGTGGCATACGATTTGACAATATTTAGACGAAACAGTAAAAAATAATAAAAACTAAAAATATAAGGAGGACCAAAAAATGTTACCAATACTGAGAAAAACAAGAAGTAGCTGGCCAAATTTATTTGATGAATTTTTCAACAATGATTATCATCCTGTACTTTTTGACTGGGATGGTGGCCGCAGTTTACCAGCAGTTAATATAACTGAAAGTAAAAAAGATTACAGAGTTGAAGTAGCAGCTCCCGGATTAACCAGGAATGATTTTAAAGTTAGTCTGGATGAAAATGTACTTACTATTTCTTCAGAAAAGGAAGTTAAAAATGAAACCAAGGAAGAAGATGTCTTAAGGAGAGAGTTTAGCTACAGCTCATTCTCACGTTGTTTTACCTTACCTGAAACTGCTGATGCTGATAAGATAAAAGCTTCACATAAAGACGGAGTTTTAAGTATTACTATTCCAAAAAAGGAAGTAACACATACACCGGCAAAAGAAATTAAAGTTTCATAATTTTTAGTTAGGCTTACACAGGTTTGGGTTAAATAAAATGCCATCGAAAAAAAGCGATGGCATTTTATTTTGTATTCTGACAACAGTAACTGTTAAAAAATCATAAAAAATTATAAATTTTTTGATGAATTTGTTTCTTTTGTGGTCTGTTTTCAGAATAATATAAAATACATTAAAATATGGACATAATTGTCGAAAACATAACAAAAAAGTTTGGAACCCAGAAAGCCGTTGATAATGTCTCGTTTAACGTGAAAACAGGTGAGATTTTAGGTTTTCTGGGACCAAATGGAGCCGGCAAGACGACCACTATGCGGGCAATAACCTGCTTTCTTATGCCAAATACAGGGGATATTAAGGTTGGTGGTTATTCAATAAAAGAAAATCCGGAAGAAATAAAAAAAAATATTGGATACGTTTCGGAAAATAATCCTCTTTATAAAGAAATGCCTGTAATTGATTATTTATATTTTATTGCTGAATTGCATAATATCTCAAAAAGTAAAATAAAGGACAGGATCCTTGAAATTATTGAATTATGCGGTATTGAAGGTGAAAAACATAAGAAAATAGGTGAACTGTCAAGAGGATACCAGCAAAGAGTCGGCCTGGCACAGGCGCTTATTCACGATCCGCAGGTGCTGATACTTGACGAGCCAACTGCCGGACTTGATCCAAACCAGATTGTTGAGATTCGTGAATTGATAAGAAAAATCGGGAGAGAAAAAACCGTAATTCTTTGCTCACATATTCTGGCTGAGGTTGAAGCAACATGCGATCGTATCCTGATAATAAATAAAGGGAAAATTGTTGCAGACGGGACCTCGCGTGATTTACGTAAAAGAACCCAGGGACGTGAGATTATAAAGGTTACAATTGAAGACGGTGATGTTAATGACATTTTTAAAGCACTTCAGGCTTTACCAAATGTTCACCTGGTGGATATTCTGTCAAAAAGTGACGGTCAGTTTGAGGTTCAGAGTAATCCTGAAACATCCTTACGAAAAGATATATTTAAGCTGTGTGTGGAAAAAAAATGGTCTCTGACTGAACTTACACCTACTGAAACAAAACTTGAGGATGTGTTCCGTGAACTGACAATGAACTAATACAAATTTTAAATTTTAACATTAATATATTATGAGACAAATATGGATAGTCTGCAAGCGGGAGCTGAATTCTTTTTTTGATTCCCTTTTAGCATACATCATGATTATTGCCTTTCTGGGATTTAGCGGATTTTTTACATGGTTGTACGGCAGGGATGTTTTCCTTGTTAAGCAAGCCAGCCTGCAATCGTTCTTCGATGTAGCGTACTGGACATTATTCTTCTTTATCCCTGCACTTACAATGCGCCTTATAGCAGAAGAGAGAAATTCCGGCACCCTGGAGATGATCCTTACCAAACCTGTATCTGACTGGCAGCTTGTTGTAGGAAAATTTCTTTCAACATTGCTGCTTATAAGCATTTCTCTTGTGCTTACTCTTCCCTATTATATAACCATATCAAGCATTGGGCCGGTTGATCATGGTGCTGTATGGACCGGCTACCTGGGTTTGATATTAATGAGTTCAGCATATATCAGTATCGGCGTATTTTCCAGTAGTATAACAAACAACCAGATAGTAGCATTTCTTGTAGCTTTGCTAATTGGAATATTCTTTCATTTACTGTTTAGTCTGCTTGCAAGAAATTTTTCAGGAATCGTTGGAAACATTCTGAATTATCTTAGTATAGATACACATTACAATTCCATTACCAGGGGAGTTATAGATACAAAAGATATTATTTATTTTGTTTCAGTGATTTTCATTGGATTATTCTCCGCCGAATTGGTATTATCAAAGAGAAACATTAGTGATAATTAATCATGCTTTAATAAAATGAAATCAAAATCAACAATAACATATTTTATAATACTTGTATCAGGAGTAATTATTCTTCTGAACATATTGTCAAACAGGTTCTTCTTTCGGCTGGATCTAACAGAAGATGACCGGTACACTTTAAGCAAGTCTACAAAGGACATTTTAAGGAATTTACAGGAATCCGTGACAATAACTGCATATTTTTCAAAGAACCTGCCTCCTGACCGCGAAAATGTCAGGAGAGATTTCAAAGATATGCTTATTGAATATTCCAATATTGCCAAAGGTATGCTCGTTTATGAATTTATTGATCCGTTAAAAGATGAAAGTATTGAACAGGAGGCTGTTCAATCAGGTATCATGCCCCAAAATATTCCTTCAAGAGAAAAGGACGAAATAAAATTTCAGAAAGGGTATATGGGCGCCTTTATCCAGGTAGGAGAAGAGTCGGAAGTTATCCCTGTAATTGAGTCTTCTGTTGGCATGGAATATAATCTTACAACAGCAATTAAAAAACTTTCCTTAACTGACAAGCCACTGGTTGGTATTCTGCAGGGCCACGGTGAAGCACCTTTACAACAGCTTCAGGAAGTAATATATTCTCTGGAAGTTTTATATAAAGTTCAGCCAGTAACTTTAACTGACTCTACATCAGAACTTGATAATTACAACACTCTGGCTATAGTAGCACCAAAAGATTCGCTTCCCGATAGTCATTTAAGGCAGCTCGATGCTTTTATAGCCAGGGGAGGAAGATTATTTGTTGCAATTAACAGGGTTGGTACAAGTGAAGATAAACAATATGGAATGCCTGTTAATACAGGCCTTGAAATATGGCTAAGCCGTAAGGGTATTGATGTTAATAATAATTATATTGTGGATGCACAATGTCATACAGTTGCCCTGCAGAGTGAAAGAGACGGTTATATCAGTATCCAGCCTGTTCAGTTTTTTTACATTCCGATTATAAATAATTTTGAAGACCATCCCATTTCTTCAGGATTGGAACAGGTTGTTCTTGAGTTTGCGAGTTCTTTAAATTTTGCAGGAGACTCGAGTGTAAAATTTATTCCTCTGGCAAGGACTTCCGAAAATTCCGGAACCAAGACATCATATTCAATATATGACCTGGCAGGCAGAGAATGGACACAAAATGATTTTCCTATTTCCGGCCTCGTTGTTGCTGCTGCCCTGGAGGGAAATATTGGCGGTAATGAAAACTCAAAGATGGTTGTTGTAGGGGATGGAGACTTCCCCCTGGGAGGGAGGCAGAGAGGACAGGTTAATCCCGATAATGTCAGCTTGATGGTTAATTCCATAGACTGGTTATCTGATGATACAGGATTAATAGAACTACGAACAAAGGGAGCTACTTCAAGACCACTGGACGACATTGAGGATGGTAAAAGAACTTTTCTCAAGTATCTGAACTTCTTACTTCCTTTAATATTGATTATTATTTATGGTATAATAAGAATACAACGTAAACAAACCATACGAATTAAAAGAATGGAGGCAGGTTATGTATAAAAAATTAAATATTAAATCATTAATAATAATTTTTGCTGTCCTTTTAATCCTGGTTATTATAATATTTTATATGGACTCAAGGAAAGGGGAGAGGACTTTTCGCTCAAATATTGTTGATATTGATACATCCAGGGTGACTTCAATTATTATTTATCCAAAAAGAAACAGAGATGAACCTGTTGAGATTCAAAGGAAAGGTCACTTGTGGAAGATTAAATCCCAGCAAAAAATATTTAATGCTGACGAAAATATAGTTAATAATATCCTGAAGACTCTTACAGAACTTAAGCCAAAGAGAGTTGCTGCAACAGACAAGTCAAGGTGGAAACAATTTGAAGTAACCGATTCTCTGGCAACCAGGGTAAAACTAATTACAGGAAAAAAGACTGGAGCCGACATATATTTCGGCAAGTTTTTATATCAGCAACCTAAGGATCAGATGGCTTGTTATTATAATCAAAGGGGCACAATTACTACATATGTAAGAATTGCCAATGATAAGATAGTCTATGTTGTGGAAGGGTATTTAGGTATGACACTTAACAGGGAACTGAATGATTTTAGAAATAAATCGATACTCAGATCCAATAAAAGTGACTGGACAAGGCTTTCATTTACATATCCTGCTGACAGCTCCTTTTATATGGTTAAAGAAGGAGGCAAATGGCTGGTAAACGGATTAATGGCTGATTCAGGCTCTGTAGCTGACTATTTTAACTCAATATCCTGGTTAACAAGTTCAGATTTCATTGATGATCAAAAGCCCCTGTATGGCGAACCGGACTTAACTTTAAAAATTGAAGGTGACAATTTTGTCAAACCCATTCAGGTTAAAGCGTTTAAAGCAGATACAATTAACAGGTATCTGATAACTTCATCTTTAAATGAAGGGACTTTTTTCAGTGGCCGGAAATCTAAACTTACAGAAAAGATTTTTATCGGGAGGAATAAGTTTTTAGTGCCCGGAGAATTGAAATAGACTTTTAAATATTCTTCACCCTGTTAAAGGAAATAGCCTTTAACAACCACCGGGGTAAAGACTTTTCCGGTTTTCTGTGTCTTAAATTCAGGTATAATCCTAACTTTTTTAAGATTGGTATTTTGTGAGTTTCAACGAATTCAATTAATGTCCCATCCGGATCTTCAGTATAAGAGAAGGCTCCTGATGCTGCACCTATATCAAAAGTATCCCCGGCATCAACAGTAAACGGATATCCTTTTTCCTTGCATTCCTCACGCAGCAGGTTCATTCCTCTGATGTCAAAGCAAATATGAATAAATCCCAAATCTCCCCAAAACCGGTCATGGTAAATCTTTTTTGGCTCTCTGTCAAGGACCTGAACCAGTTCAATCTGGCTTGAACCAAAAATCGGACTGAAAGCTCCCAGACGTGGTTTACTATGTCGTATTAATATCCTTCTTATTTTTCTGTCTCCTCCTGACAATGATTTATATTCCTCAAAAACACCAGTTTCATCATATATAACATCATCATATCCCAGAATACTGCCATAAAAAATCTTTGAGTTTTCAATATCCGATACCCCAAGTATTACTCCATAAACTGCACCGGTTAGCTTTCTTTCATTTTTAAACCAGGACCTGCTTGGTACAATCTGGAAAATATTTCCATAAGGATCTTTCATAAAGAAATGATTATGACCTTCCGGATCTGTCAGGATATCAGTAAGAAAATTTATGTTTCTGGATTTAAAAAAATCATATGTTGCTTGAACATCTTTACTCTTTATTTTAGCGGCAAAAATACCAAGATCACCAATTTGCAATTCAAATTTCGGAGGTTGAGGTGTTCTATCTGTATATTGCCATATCTCAAAACCTCCCCCACCCTGCAAGTTTAATGCCAGGGCCGCATGCCTTTTCTGAGCTTCTCCTCCGGTATATTGTCTCATAAGCTCAGCAGTAGCAAATTCTTCAAACACTCTTATATCAACCCCGAAATGTTCCTTGTACCATTTCCATGCTACATGAACATTTGGCACACCAATGCCTACTTGCTGAATTCCGCTTATAATTTTCTCATTCATAAAGAATTCTTAACATATGATTCTGAAAAATTCCGAACTAAATATAATAATATTTTTGATAATTTAGGTTGGTTTTACTTTCGATAATAATAAATAGAATAACCCGGGGAAATACTTCTTAATGTAAGGCATTATTAATTCACTACCCCCAACATATACTTCTTTCCGTTTCTTTTTAATCGCCCTCACTATTTTCCTTGCACATTTTTCTGCTGATATTCCCTTTGACTGTCCTTTATCCATAATCCCGTAAGGTTTCCCATCCCTGGTAATAGCATTTACAGAAATGTTTGTCTGTACTCTGCCCGGGCAAATTATAGTAACATTAATATTTTCTTTCTTCAGCTCTGCCCTTATGGTTTCAAAAAAACCATGCAAGGCATGTTTTGATGCAGAATATGCTGAGCGGAGCGGGAAACCAAACTTGCCTACTATACTGCTAATAACAGCAACTGTTCCACCTCCTTTACTGATCATATGGGGTAAGACAGATTTTGTTAAGGCTATTGTTCCAAAGTAATTTATCTCAAATACTTTTCTGTCAATTTCAACAGGTGTTTCAATTGCAAGTGACCTTTGACTTATTCCTGCACTATTAATCAGTATATCTATTCTCCCCATCTGCTTTATTACCTTTTCAACTATGGCGGGAATTTCATTACCTCTTGTCAAATCAAGAGGTACTACTGTTGAAGACCCGGGACGCAGAGAATTAAAATTATCACTTAGTGCATATAACTTATCAACTTCAGGTGAAGATATAATGATTTTAGCTCCCCTGTTTATATATTCAGAAGCCAGTGCCTCACCAATTCCTGAGGATGCGCCGGTTATCCAGACTATTTTATTTGAAAAGTCCATTCTCATAACATTAATCAATACTGTTTTTAATGATATTATTCATCTTATCTATAATATCTTTCCGTAATCTTTTAAGTTCCTGTATCTTATTGTTCCTTTTCTTAACCAGCCTGCTGTACCTGAACTTTGCCCACAGTTTTTTTAATCTGATATAGTATTTAAAAGCAATTAATCCTGTTAATGGTATAGTAAGGAAATAAGCAAGTTTTAACCATAAAGGATTAATAAAGATCAAGCCGAGTACTACAAGAATAATATAATATGCAGAAAAGAATACCAATGCCAGAACAAGTTTAAATGAACTGTGAAATTGAGGATCTTTTATTTTTTTAGTATATACAGCCGGTATTTTATATGGTATATAGTTGTTAACCAGACCAAGCATGTGAATGGGTAATAAAATTAATAATGATAATGCTTCCAAACATCTGGTTATCAGCGGATAGAAATCCTTGCGCAAAACCCATTCACGTAAATTCAGTTTGTTTAATCCCTCCATATACTTCGATACCTTTTTATCAAGCGAATTAATTTCTTTGGGATTTCTGTCTGTATATTGATCGAGAATAGAAATCATTTTTTTATCGGCTGTAAATTTATCAAGCAGAGATTTTCCGGTTATATTTAACTTTTTTCGCATTTCTGAATTGTATATAATACGAAGGTTCTGATATAAATCATAATATTCTTCTGTTTGTATGTCAATCATCAATTTACTAATTTCCCTGGCCAGTCTTTCTCTGAGTTGATTTATAGCCTCTATACTATTTTCAGCATATAAATTATAATACTCTGATACTTCAACCGGTTTTCCATAATTTATAAACAGTGTGCTTCTGAACTTCTGGTAATTACTATAATCTATTCCGACCGGTACAATCTTTACTCCCTGGTTGTTTTTATAAAACTCCTGAGCCATAAAAGCTATCCTGAATATTCCTTTCTTCAGTGGCCGCAATCGCCTTTTATCGCCATGTGTTCCCTCAGGGAATAATAATAGTGGATTATATTTATTCTTTAATACCGCCAGGGTCTTTTCAAAAACTTCCTCATTTTTTTTAAGACTTGAAGCACCATCTCTCATTCTGTATATAGGCATAATATTAAGGAAATTAAGAAAATGAATAAGAACCCGGCCTTTAAATACATCTGCCCTGGCCAGAAATACGGGCTGGCATTTGGCAGAATAAACAAATGCAAGTGCATCTATTAATGCATTTTGATGATTGGGTGCAAGTATTACCGGCTGGTTTCTGGGTAAATTATTCAGATTATTAACAAATATTTTTTTAAAATAAGACCTGTAAAACAGGTTAACATATTGTTGTAACAGCCAGTAATCCCAGCTCCATTGATCTATTGTTCTGCTCATATAGTATCAGAAATTCAGTTAAAATTGCATAATATAATATTCAGTTTCATAATCAAGGTCTTTATCATATTTGTTTGAGAACCGGCTTAAGCGACCACAATGACGCTAAACCCAGTCCGGATAATATGTGCCATATTCCCCACCAGGCAGCTATAAATGCCATCCCTCCAATACCTTCTTCAGGGAAAATACCGGTAACCAAAAGCAGTACCAGGGCAAGTGCCGAATTCTGAATTCCGGTTTCAATAGTTATTGATCGCCTGTCATAACTGCCAACCCCTAAAAGAGAGGAAAAACCAAAACCCGTGGCTAATGCTAAACCATTGTGCATTAATACTATGATAAATATATATTTTATATAGTCAATAAAATATTCGTAATTACTTATAAAAGCAGAAATAACCATTCCCCCAAAAATTACTATAGATAAAGTCTTTATTGGCTTAACAATCTTTTCGGTAGTTGCAGGAAATTTTCTGTTAACCCACATTCCTGCAAGTAATGGTATCCCCAGAATAATAAAAACAGTCATAAACATACTTACAGGATCTATTCTTAGCTTTGGAAAAAAATCAGGATTTATTTTACTCATATAGAATAAAAAAATTTCTCCCCATATTTTAAAATTAAGCGGTGTCATAATTATTGCAGCTAAAGTAGCTATTGCAGTCAGACTTACAGATAGTGCCACATTGCCCTTTGCCAGGGATGAGATAAAATTGGAAATATTACCTCCGGGACAGGAAGCTACCAGAATCATTCCCAGTCCGATTGTAGGAGTTATATATTTTCTCAATAAAATGGCAATAGCACATGTGACTGCGGGGAGCAGGACAAACTGGGAAATAACACCTATAATGGTTGATTTCGGTTTCTTTACAAGCCTTTTAAAGTGTTCAACTTTAATCTGTAAGGCAACCCCGAACATAATGAATGCAATTGTAATGTTTAATATAAAAAGTGCTTGCGGAGAAAAGTTTAACCGGAGATTATCCAGCAACTTCAGTGATTCATACATTCGTGTTTATTTTATAATCCGTTGAATAATTATTAACATAAAAATGTAAGAAGATCAATTTTTCTAAAAATATTAATTATTTTGCCCAATATAATAAAAAATTGATAAGTCATTTAAAATTAGGACTTATTAATCTTATATTTAATTCTGGCTAAAATCAAAAAATCAAATCATCATGGATAAAGCAAGCAATAAATTTAAAAAAGTTGAAGTTGAATCTTTGAATGAGAATGTATTTAAAATAATTGGTAAGGACTGGATGCTTATTACTGCCGGTAAGATTGATGATTTTAACATGATGACAGCAAGCTGGGGAACTATGGGAATATTATGGAACAAGCCAATAGCTATATGTTTTATCCGCCCACAGCGGCATACCTATAATTTTGCTGAAAAATATGATTACTATACTTTAAGTTTTTTCGAAGAAAAATACAGGAAAATACTTCAAATATGCGGTTCCAAATCAGGGCGGAATATCAATAAGGTTGAAGCTGCAGGTTTAAAGCCCCTGGAAACAGATCTGGGGAATATATGCTATGAACAGTCACGGCTTTTTCTTGAGTGCCGGAAACTCTATTTCAATGATTTAATCCCGGAAAATTTTATAATACCAGAAATAGCACACCAGAACTATCCAACCGCGGATTTTCACAGGTTTTATATTGCTGAGATAGTTAACTGCTACAAACAAAAATAAACTAACTGTTCTTATTTTCCTGTTCCTTAAATCTTACCGAAAGCAGTGCTAATAAATTGCTGAATGTCATCATGGCCTGCCTGGTTTCGGCATTTACTTTCCTTTTTTGCAGTCTCAATAATAACAAGGCATAAAGTCCGCTGAAACAAATTTCTATTTCATTAAGGCGGGGATCCTGTAGTTTCTGCTTGAATTCCTGGATATTATCAACAGCCCACCTGTATAATTCAATATATTTTGTGTCTTTCTTCTTTGTTAATAACCTGATATGCAAATCATTCAAATCATTAATTATATTTTTTACAAATCTCAGGTGCCCTTTCTCTTTTATATATTCCTCATGCATCATCAGAATTAAATTGGCATACCAGTTTCTAATCTCCTTTTTTACACTGTCCGGTTTATTATATTGTGATATAATATTTTTATCAATTAAATCAATATTAAATTTATATGCTCTTATTACATCCTCAACCTGCAACATATATAATACGTATTCTGCAATATTTGACTTTCTTTTCTCCTGTGCAATAAGCATAATTAACTACTTTAAAAGATTACAGTACAAAATTAGTTCAAATTTGCCTACACTAAATACTAATCTCCTCTCAGTTTATCCAGTATCCTTCTTTCCTTTTTTGTGGGTCTGCCAGAGCCTTTGACCCTGCTGAAAAATAACTTTTCATTTATTTTCAGTTTATTTAACTCCTCAACAGATGTGAGATCTTCATAATATTCCCGGGCCAATTTAGCAGATTGGCGTCTCTGCAACAGTTCTTTGATTTTGTAAGTATATACTACCGGTGGTTTTCTGATAAAAATTGTCTCCCCGGTTTTTATTACTCTTGAAGGTTTTACCTGAATACCATTTACTATAACCCTGCCTCTTTTACATGCTTCACTTGCCTGGCTGCGGGTTTTATAAATCCTTACAGCCCAAAGCCATTTATCTATTCTTGCATTTTCTTCTGACATGATGAATAATTTCTTAAAAATGTTAAAAACGAGTCAAATACCAAATTGGATTATAAAATTGAAACCCATAATTTTATTATAAATTAATTAAGATACAATAATCATGAAAACCAGCCGTCCATTTAAAATAATTAAAATTGTGATAAAATTATTATTTACAGGATTATTTTTAACTGCATTAATAATTTTCAGTTGTAAAAAGGATGACGCAGAAGGTGATGATGCCCCGCAAATACCTCCTGAAGAATCTTTTATTATTGATTTTTCTGATTTTAATAATAGTGAAGATACTTTATCAAAATCTACTCTGACACATAAAAACTGGGGTCATGCATTTTCTAAAGTAAGTATCTGGAATTTAATAATCGCAGTTACCGGAGCAGTGCCTGTTACAGCATTTTTGGAATCATTCAAACATGAGGCTGTTTATGAAGGCGAAAGTACATGGGGATGGACATACGATTATATTATAGGCTCTGCAACATATACAGCTAAACTGAAAGGAAAGATAATTTCATCTGAAGAGGTGCAGTGGGAGATGTATATATCGAAAGCTGCATTAATAGATCCCTATACAGATTTTAAATGGTACGAGGGAGTGGCAAGGTTCGACAGGACAAGTGGCTACTGGATTCTTTATAAAAGTCCGTCAGAGAATCATGAACTTATAAGAATTGACTGGACCAAAGACTGGAATAATAATACCGGTGATATAAAGTATACAAATATTGTTCCGGGAGGTCCTGAAAATGGAGGTTATATTTCATATGGCATTGTTGATGACCCAACCTTTGATGCCTTTTATAAAATCTATAACAAGGGAGAGGATAACCTTACCGATATTGAATGGAACAGAACAACTAAAGAAGGCAGAATTAAGGATCCTAAGACCTTCGGGGATGAACTCTGGCATTGCTGGAACAATCTGCTTATGGATATTGATTGCCCCTGAGAATAATTTATTATGAAATCTATAATCTTTAAAGGGAGTATAAAACCTCCCTTTTTTTATTCAGCCATCCGCTGTTTTCAAATTCTTAAGCTGCACATTCCAATTTACGAATTACCCCCCCCCAATTATACATCACAGCAGATAACATAAAATCTATAATATATTTAAAAACAATATATTATAAATATTAGCGTTATTTTCTATGATCAAAAAAAATATCGGTATAATGAAAAGATATATTCTTTTAATTTTATTGATATACCTGGCAAATATTGCCAGAGCACAGTTAAATCCATTATTCCTTACTATACCTTTTTTACTGGCCGATATTAATTCCAAAACCGGCGGGATGGGAGAAACAGGTGTAGCACTAACCGGGAAGAGCTATTTTGTCGGACCATATCAGAATCCTTCTTTGCTAATCAAGTCAGATAAGACTTCCGGCGCATATATCTCATGTATTCCAAATCTTACTAATGTATACAAAGGTGATTTTGCAACGAATATAATATCATTCTATAAATGGAACGATAAAAATGTAATTGGTAGTAGTTTTACTTATTATGATATGGGACAACTATTTAATAATACTTTCAATCCATATGACTATTATATAAACCTGAATTATGCACACAGGTTTAATAATAATTTAGCAGCCGGGACAGTATTAAAGTATATAAACAGTGATTTATGCGGCGTTTCTGATTGCGGTGAAGAATACCACCCGGGAAGGACATTTGCAGTGGATTTGGGAATAGATTTTGAAAATGAGTTGGATTTAGCAGAGGACCTGTCAGTTAGCTATGATTTTGGAGCCGCTATTAAAAATCTTGGTCCCAGGGTTTCATATACTGATGGTGGTGAAAAACATTACCTGCCTGCAAGCCTTTCGATTGGTTCAATGATGAGTTTTTTCGATAAGACCAGTGAAAAAACAAAATTCGTATTTACTGTAGCTTACCAGGCAGAAAAATTACTGGTTCCAACACCGCCAACTTACTATATTGATAGTCTGGATGCCAACGGTGACAAAGTTATCAGGGAAGGCCGAAAGCCGCCATCCTCATTACCTTTAAGCTGGATACAGTCCTTCTATGATGCGCCGGGCGGTTTTGAGGAAGAATGGCATGAGATAATACATAAATTTGGAATAGAAATATATGTAGAACTTTCTGAAAATTTTAAGTTAGCATTAAGGTGCGGAAGACATTACGAACATCAGACAAAAGGGAATAGAACATACAATACATTAGGGGCCGGATTATATATATACGGAATTACACTGGATGCAAAACTTATTACAGGCAATAAACATTTTATTAACAATACTTACGGATTTACAGCCGGTCTGCAACTCAATTTATAGGTTCTGTGTTAAAAATACTATCCTAATAATATCCCTGTTTTTAATTTTATACTGGTAAAAAATTACTGGTTTGTAATTCTTTTTTTTACTACTTAATACCACTGTATATTGATAATAATTTCCGGTACCGAATAGGTATTTACCTACCTTTTCTAATAAATACTAGTAATATAACTTTATCTAATAAACATATCATGGCTGAGGTATGATTGGTTATATCCTTTTCCAGTAAAAAATCCTTTTTGCCTGAAGAACTCAACCAGCTATGATATCCACAAAAATTCCAGTGATGGTAATAAATATTGCATCATCTTCTAAAATATTATATTGTCCCAGACAAGATTAATATTAACATATCAGGAGTAAATATTTAATTATAAACGCTTTGACCCCAACGCCATGAAAAAAACACTAAAATATTTTTTAATTTGTCTTGTTACTACCCAGCTTTTAGTTGCAACAGGTTGCAGTAATAAACAAAAAAGGAGTGATTCGCAAAGTGATGATAGTGCCTTAAAAGGGCTAATAAGTATATCAGGAGCGTTTGCTTTATATCCTGTAACTGTAAGGTGGGCAGAAGAATTTCAGAAGATCCATCCAGGGGTAAAAATTGACATCTCTGCTGGTGGGGCAGGTAAAGGAATGGCCGATGCTCTTTCTCAAATGGTTGATTTAGGAATGTTCTCACGGGAAATAAGTGAGCCGGAAAAAGAAAAAGGAGCATGGTGGATTGCTTTGACAAAAGATGCTGTCTTACCAACAATTAACGAAAATAATCCATTTATCAAACAGTTAAAATCTAAAGGTATCACCAGGGAAAAATTAATCAAAATATTTATTACAGGGGAAATTTCTTCATGGGAAGAATTATACGGTGATGAAGCAAAAACCAGGATTAATGTTTATACACGGTCAGATGCCTGTGGTGCTGCTGCAATGTGGGGGCAATATCTGGGCAAAAACCAGGAAGAACTTGAGGGTATTGGAGTATTTGGAGATCCCGGGATAGCAGATGCTGTAAAAAATGATATTTACGGATTGGGGTATAATAACGTAATATATATATATGATATCAATACAAGGGACAAGTATGAGGGACTGGAAGTGGTTCCTCTGGACCTGAATGAAAATGGTAAAGCTGACAATAATGAAAATTTCTACAACAGTCTGGACAATATTATGATCGCAATAAAAGACGGGATATATCCTTCTCCACCGGCAAGGGACTTATATTTTGTATCAAAAGGCAAACCTGAAAAAAAAGTAGTTAAGGAATTCATCAAATGGATTTTAACTGATGGGCAGACATATGTGAAAGAGGCGGGATATGTCAGGCTATCAGAAGAAAAAATCCATAGCGAGCTTAAGAAAATAAATTAATGATTAGCCTGGACAGGCACATAAAAAACAGGATAAGTGAAGTCTGGATGCTAATCTGGCTCAGCTTTATAATCATAATGCCTGCACTAATTGGAGCAGGCTTATATTTTAAATCATCTCTTCTCCTTAAAGATAAATCATTAACGGACTTATTGACATCCCGCGAATGGAAACCCTTGTCAGGAAAATTCGGGTTTTATCCTTTTATACTTAGCTCTTTATGGGTTACTGTCTTATCCCTGGTTATTGCCGGACCTGTTTGCCTGCTGTCCGCCATACATCTGACACAATACGCAAAGAAAGCAGTACTAAAGATTATGCGACCTGTAATAGATATCCTGGCAGGTATACCCTCAGTAATTTATGGAGTCTGGGGAGTAATAGTAATTGTGCCTTTTATTGCCAGGCATTCAGCCACCCTGTTAGGAAAGCAAATATCGGGCTATAGCATACTGGCCGGCTCAATCGTATTATCTATTATGATTATACCTTTCATTCTTAACATCATGCTTGAAGTTTTCAAGTCTATCCCTGATGAGTTACAGGAAGCATCATTATCGTTGGGAGCAAGCAAATGGCAGACAATAAAATATGTGCTTATTAAAAAAGCTTTTCCCGGAATTATTTCAGCTATGGGACTGGGATTGTCCAGGGCTTTTGGGGAAACCATTGCCGTATTGATGGTTGTGGGTAATGTTGTTAAAATTCCAAGGGGAGTTCTGCAACCAGGTTATCCATTGCCTGCATTAATTGCCAACAATTACGGAGAAATGCTTTCGATCCCTATGTACGATTCTGCTCTGATGTTTGCTGCACTGGTATTATTCTTTATTGTTCTGGTATTCAATCTGGCATCAAGAATATTAATTGTAAGATTTGAAAAAAGAATATAATTATGATTAAAGGACTTTTCAAAATTATCGAAGAAGGATTTTTCAGGCTAATAATGTTCCTTTCAACATGTATAATAGTGTTTGCCTTATTTCTAATTGTATATAGCATTTTAAAAAAGGGGATTCCATCACTGTCCCTTGAAATGTTAACACAAACACCAAAAGGAGGATTTTACTTTGGTAAAGAAGGGGGAATTTTAAATGCTATTATAGGATCTTTATATTTATCAACAGGAGCAACCTTCCTTGCCTTAATAATAAGCCTGCCTGTAGCATTATATATGAATGTTTACCTTTTTAGCAGAAAAAAAATTGTAAATGCTGTCAGATTTCTTCTTGATTTATTATGGGGTATACCTTCCATAGTTTATGGAGCATTTGGATTTACGATTATGATACTTCTGGGAATGAAAACCTCATTATTAGCCGGTATAATAGTAATTACACTTTTAATCATACCAATTATGGTAAGAGCCATGGATGAAGGATTTAAAACAGTCCCGCTTGGATTAACAGAATCAGCCGCTTCACTTGGGGCAACAAAATATGAAATAGCATTTAAAGTTTTTATTAGGCAGTGTCTCCCCTTTGTTATAACAGCATTATTACTATCATTTGGCAGGGCAATTGGTGATGCTGCTTCGGTTCTGTTTACAGCAGGTTTTACTGACCGCATCCCAACATCATTAACACAACAGACTGCAACGCTGCCTCTTTCAATATTCTTCCAATTATCATCTCCCATACCCGAAGTTAAAAACAGGGCTTATGCGGCCGCAGTAGTATTAACTTTTATAGTATTGTTAATCAGTATATTATCAAGAATATTATCAGGAACTTATAAAAAAAGCAGCATAAAATTTTAAGAAATGAATGAAACCTATAAGATAAAGGTAGAGGATCTGAATTTATATATAGATAAAAAGCATATCCTGAAAAATATAAATATTCAGATACCTAAAAATAAAATAACCGTAATACTAGGCCCCTCGGGATGTGGTAAAACTACACTGATGAAATGTCTGAATCGCTTAACTGATCTTTATCCTGAAATTACGGTATCAGGCAGGATATATATAGATAACGAAGAAATCCTGAATAACAGGAATGGTATTACAAAATTAAGGAAAAGAATGGGGTTGTTATCCCAAAGACCTTATCCGCTGCCTATGAGTATATATAAAAATATTTCTTTTGGCCTTAAAATAAGTCAGAGGAGAAAAAAGAAATTTCTTGACAGACGAATTGAGCATTACCTGAAACAAGCCAGCTTATGGGACGAAGTCAGGGACAGACTAAAAGAGCCGGCTTCATGCCTGTCAATAGGCCAGCAGCAGCGACTATGTCTGGCCAGAGGATTAGCTGTCGATCCTGATATCATACTGGCTGACGAACCTACATCCGCACTGGATCCGATGTCAAGCCAGGCAATTGAGAAGAAGTTCATGGAGTTAAAACAAAGCTACACTATTGTTGTCGTAACACATATACTAAGACAGGCTGTTAGAATGGCTGATTATGTGATATTCATGTATCTGGGAGAAGTAATTGAACAAGGGCCGGCAAAAGAACTTTTTAACTATCCGAAAGAAGAAAAAACAAAAGCATATTTAAAGGGTGTATTCTATTAAGGAACAGTATGTTAATTCAAATATGAAAAACAAACCTGGCAAATACATAACAGATTCAGAAACCGTAAAAAGACTGATAAATACTTTTCTGGCAATTGGCATAGTGTTTACTTCATCAGCCCAGTTATCAGTATCATGTAATTTCAGAAACAGGGGTGAATTCCGGTATGGACAGGGAGAACTCCCCGATTCATCGAAAAGGCCTGCTCTTTTTGTTAATCAAAGAACACGGTTAATGTTAGACTATACTAATCCAAAGTACCTTTTGAATATAACTATACAGGATGCACGGGTTTGGGGTGATACCGAACCAAAACGTAACAACGGGTCACCTGACCTGTTCGAAGCATGGATTAAATATTACTTTACAAAAAAGCTGTCTGTCAAATTCGGCAGGCAGAGGTTAATATATGACGACCAGAGGTTATTATCAGAAACAGACTGGAACAATAAAGGCTCCTCACATGATCTGGCTGTGATACAATACGAAAATAACGACAGGCTGCTTGGCTGTCATTTAGGTTTAGGATTAAATAATCTGAATGAAGATAAGTTCCTGTCTGATTATAACCTTAATTATTATAAATACCTGTCGTATTTATGGCTACATAAAAAACTGTCGGATAAACTTGATATCTCACTTGTAGATATTCTCGATGCCAACCAGAAGCCCGCTTTTAAAAATATAATTTATGTAAGAAATACTGCCGGCACAAATGTGAACTTTGAACAGGGAAGGATAAGTGCAGGCGCATCATTATATATTCAGCACGGCAATATTAGTACCGGCGAGAAGGTACTGTCAAACTTCTATGCAGCAAAATTTTCCTGGGATATCTTCAGAAATACAAGCCTGATCCTGGGGTACGACCACTACTCAGGAACAGACCTGTCAGACTCCATAAAAATAAAGACAAAGACTAATTCATTTTCCAAGCTGTACGGATCAAATCACCGGTTCCTGGGATATATGGACTACTTTGGGAAAGATATTGCTTCGGAAAATAATGGCGCCGGCATTAACAACATAAACATAAGGATTGAAAATACTGTAACCAGAAATATCAAGTCGCAAATCACCTGGCACTGGTTCGCACTGGATAAAGAATATTTATCAGCAACAAATAAAGTCGATAAATACCTGGGGTCTGAAATTGACTTAATGTTTACATATAAAGCCGGCAATGATATATCACTGAAAGCCGGGTATTCCTTCATGTTACCCAACGAGTCACTTGAAATTGTCGATGAAATTGAAGAAGGCAAAAGCAGGTTTGCCCAGTTCGGATGGTTGCAGGTACAATTTATGCCAACATTTTATTCAAAAACCAAATAGATTATTTATTTTAAATATTAACTAAATTAATTGTGTTTACTTAAATAACTAAATAAGATATGAATACAGCCAGAGAGCTTTTCTTAAATACCTTTTTGGCAAATATTTCCTTTATAGTTTTTTTGCCATTGCTTGCAGGTATTTTACTGATATCCCTTCCGGAAAGGATTAGAATTTTTAAACGGATTTTTGCCCTTATAATATCAATAATTGCATTTATTAGTGCCCTGCTAATTTATGTTGTTAAATCTGCAGTCGGACATGTGAATTTGTTTAATTTATTCCCTTTAAGATATTTGTCTTTATCAGAAGACTTTGAAGCAGTAACAGGATTAGCAGTCCTTAATGTTGATAATTTAGCCAAACTGATTGTTTTGTTCGTATGCTTATTTTCTGTAATTATCATAATATATTCATTTGTATACATAAATAAAACCAAAAACATACGTAATTATTATGCATATGTAATGTTGACACTTGCATGCTCGGTATGCGCTGCCTTAGCCGATAATCTAATCCTGTTTATAATATTCTGGGGATTTTTATGCCTTACACTTTATAAATTAATAAAGGGCTATGATGAAGAAAGTTCAACAGCTGCCACAAAGTCACTAATATTAATCGGAGCATCAGACGGTTTTATAATATTTGGGATGGCAATTCTTTGGAAAATAGGTCAGACAATGGAAATTTCCCAGCTAAATGTTGCAACAAATAATTATTTAAATGTATTTGCATTTTTTTCATTCTTAATAGGCAGTTTTACTAAAGCTGGGGCATTTCCGTTTCATACATGGATACCTGATTATACAAAAAAGGCTCCTGCATCATCTTCAGCATATCTGCCCGCGTCACTTGACAAATTATTGGGAATATATTTCATGGTACGCATTTGCAGAGACATGTTCATTATAAATCAATGGTTAACCTTAATTCTTCTTATAATAGGTGTATTAACAATAATCATTGGTGTAATGATGGCTTTAATACAACATAATTACAAAAAGCTGTTGGGTTACCATGCAGTATCGCAGGTTGGATATATGGTTGTCGGACTGGGACTCGGAACACCATTAGGAATTGTCGGGGGCTTATTCCATATGGTTAACAATGCTTTATATAAAAGCGGTTTATTCCTGGTTGCAGGGAGTATTGAAAAAAGAACAGGGAAAGAAGACTTGGATGATCTTGGCGGATTATCAAGAGTAATGCCTTTAACCTTTATAGCAGCATTAATTTTTGCATTATCAATATCAGGAATTCCCCCATTTAACGGATTTGCTTCCAAGTGGACCATCTACCAGGGCATAATTGATTTTGGCAAGGAAGCCGGAATTGCAAACAGGCTTTGGATTATCTGGCTGTCACTTGCCGTAATAGGTTCTGCATTGACACTGGCCAGCTTTGTAAAATTTATCACAGGTGCTTTTCTGGGAAGGGCCAGAAAAGAATTTAATGATGTCAAAGAAGTTAGTATAGTTATGTGGCTCCCCCAGATTTTTCTGACTTTACTTTGTATCGGTTTTGGAGTATTTGCCACTAACCTGGTTATACCAAAAATATTTGCACCATTAGCTGGTGATTTTCAGTATTCGGGTTCATGGAATTCAACAACAATTTCATTTCTTGTACTGATCTCAATAATCTTAGGTTTTCTTATATATTTAGCCGGGAATATTAAAAATATGAGGACTGCGGACAGTTTTATCGGAGGTGAAAAAATTCAGCAGCAAACAGGTTATTCCTCAACTGAATTTTATAAAACTATCTCTAATTTTAATATATTTTCATTTTTTTATAAAAAAGCAGATAAAAAGCTTTTTGATATATATAATGTATCAAAAAATATAATACTGTGGCTATATAGCAAGTTAAGCACTGCTCACACTGGAGTATTATCAAGTTATGCAATTTGGTTCCTGGTCGGAATCACTATTATGTTAATTTTATTATTATCTCTCAAATAAAATTTTAAATATTGAACAAATGGAAATAATACTCTCAATAATACTGGTATTCATGATATTAGGTGCAATTTATGCCCTGTATGCCAGGGATTTATTATCAGCACTTATCTCTTGCGGGATCGTTGGTTATGGGCTGGTAATATGCTTTCTGCTTCTTCAGGCTCCTGATTTGGCTATAGTCCAAATTGTGGTTGAAACAATTACACTTTTAATAATGATTGCTGTCGTGCTGGATAGCTCCAGAGAAGAACTTAAAGAAAAAAAAGTAGTCGGTACTAAATTATCCCATTTTCGTAAATGGTATGTTATGAATGTAATTTTAGTAATAGTTTGCTTAGTGGTTCTATTATATTTTTTCAAAGAGGTTACCAGCACCTTAGATCCATTAGGTAAACATTTGACAAGAATGTCTACTGCATACATCGAAAATGCTGCAGAAAAAACCGGAAGTGCTAATCTTGTAACCGGGGTTTTGTTTGATTTCAGGGGATATGATACACTTGGTGAAGCAACAATACTCTTTACGGCAGTAATTGGAGTATTAGCAATTTTAAGGGCAAAAGGTAAAAAAACTAATAATTTATAAAGAGGAGGTACTGAAATGACAGTTTATTTATTATGCTTTGTATTGTTCCTGGTTGGTCTTTTCGGGGTATTGACCAAAAGGAATATTATTAAAATTGCAATAGGCCTTATAATAATGGAGTTAAGTCTTTTCATGTTTTTTGCACTGATAGGATATGTTGATAATGGCATTGCACCAATTATTGTTCAGGAAATGGAAAAAGCAAAATTTGTTGATCCCCTGCCCCAGGCAATAGTACTGACCGCTATTGTTATTGGCCTTGCTACAACTTCTATGTTGATGGCGATTGCAATAAGATTGTACAAAAAATACAACACTTTTGATATAAGAAAAATAGCCAACTTAAAAGGATAAAACATGAACTCATTAATTCCTTTGTTTATAATTTTGCCCTTAGCGACAGCAATTT
>Ga0315544_1000289_pt1 | contig 49527 bp, 39 predicted proteins | sample SalMarSW160130MG_2_FD_202543 | JGI IMG/M metagenome (GOLD analysis project Ga0315544, IMG submission 202543) | Salt marsh sediment microbial communities from the Plum Island Ecosystem LTER, Massachusetts, United States - Salt Marsh Sediment SW1601-130 ...
GTCTGTGCGCTCGGGCAAGCTGGCGACCACCTGGCGCAACTCGGCCAGAACAGGCGTAGGGCCGGTGTGCTTGAGCTGATGGAGTTGTCGTTTCAGCCACTCGGCCAGTTCAGGCGTCTCTTCCCCCCACTTGGCCTGGCCGATCTGGGTGATACGCTCGGCGGCGTGTGGAAAGTCCAGAAGTCGAAATCCTCTCTCATTCTGCCCTCCTACGCCCTTTTTGATCCCATTGTACTCCTGTGTGGCACCTGAGAACGAGCGGCTTTTGCCTTCAATGACAACTTGCCCGAAACTTTGAACCGCCCCCGACCGTTGACGGACAGCTCTATTCTTGCCTCACGCCTTTTCCCCTGCTATAATGTCCATCGATGGACGCTTCCGATCGTGCCCCGCGCTGGCTCTTCGTCGTGGCCCTGCTGCTCGTCCTGCTCGCCGCAGCAGGATTGCGCTTCTACCGCCTGCCCGATCTGCCCTTTGGCCTCCACTACGATGAGGCGGCCAACGGCATCCTTGCCGGCGAGATCGCCCGTGGTGTCAAGCTCCCGATTTTTATTCCCTCGTATACCGGCAAAGAGGTTCTGTTCTTCTATTGGACTGCCCTGTGGATGAAGCTGGTGGGGATATCTCCATTGGGACTGCGGCTGAGTGCAGCCCTGGCGGGGCTGGCGACCGTTGCGGCGAGTGTCTGGGCGACCCACGAGCTGCTTCACGACCATCGCGGCGCCAAGTGCGTGGCGCTTCTCAGCGCAGCCTTCCTTGCTGCCTCGTTCTGGCACTTGGTGCTCAGCCGCTACGGGTTCCGCGCTGTGACCCAGCCGCTATTGCAGGCGCTGACTGTAGCGGCGCTGTGGCGGGGGATGCGGTTGATGACCCTCCATCCTCCTCCTCAATCCCTCCCCCTTGCCCCCGCGCGCGGGGGAAAAGGGGAGGGGCCAGGGGCGGGAGTTAGGGGGCTCCCCTGGCTCCTCCTTGCCGGTGCCTGCTGCGGGCTGACCGCCTACACGTACCTGGCTGCCCGCGCCTTTCCGATTCCGTTGGCGGCGGCGCTGCTGGCTTTTCTCGTCGCGGGTCGGGATCGTCGCCGTGCCCGTCTGGGCCAGATCGCCATCTTCATTGTTGTCGCTGCTCTGACCCTGGCTCCGCTGGCCTACTACTGGCTGACCCACCCCGGCAGTTTTGTGACCCGCGCCGAGCAGGTTGCTGCCTCCAATTGGGCCGAGGCATGGCACGGCGTTCTTGATTGTCTGGGAATTTTCTTCGTCGAGGGCGATCCCTATATCCGCTTTAATCTCCCGTTTCGCCCCCTGTTCGACCCTGTCACGGCGACTTTCTTCTTGGTGGGGATCGGCGTCGTCATACTGGGCCTCAAGTCAAGGGCGACGGGAGCGTCATGGCTTGCGGCCTGTGTCTTTCTACTCGTTTACCTTCCGGTCATGCTCCTCCCCAGCGCCCTCGCCACTGGCGAGATTACGCCGAGCAACCTGCGCACGGTTGGCCTCTTGCCCTTCATTTACGTGTTCCCTGCATTGGGCCTATCCGCGGTTGTTTCGCTGGTGCACCGGTTCTTGCCTGTGAAGCGTCTGACGTTCGACATCTGTCATTTGATATCTGCGATTGTGCTCCTTGCTGTATTGGCGCCTATCACCGCCTTCGCCTATTTCGGCGATTGGGCCATCTCTCCCGCCCTCTACTACGCCGCCGATGGCGACTTGGCCGATGTCGGCGCCTATCTCAATCAGGCCGATCTCGCCGCCACCACGCCCTACGTCGCCAGCCTTCATTATCGCCATCCTACGCTGGCCTTTGTGGCCCGGGACTATGCGTATGTGCGCTGGCTCACCGGCGGAGGGACGGTTGTCTTGCCGGCAGAGGGGGATGCGTTGTTGATCCTGCCCCGCTCCGCATCGCAGCATCTGGAATGGGTGATTTCGATGCTGCCGGAAGACGCTCTTGTTGCCGCACCTTCTGGCCCTGACGGCGGTCCGGCTTTTCACGCTTTTCGCGTCGGAGCCGATGACGGCCTGGCGCCTACACGCCCGCTGGCTGCCAACCTGGCCCACGCCGCGCTCGTGCTCGGCTACGACGTCGTCGGGCAGCCGCGTGCTGGCGAGAGCGTCGATGTCGCCGTCTGGTGGCGGGTGCTCAACCCGCCCGCCGAGGGGGATTACAGCCCGGTTGCTCGCCTCGTCGATTCCTGGGGCTCTGTGTGGGGAGAGGATGCGCCTTTTCATTACCCTTCCGAGCAATGGACGACCGGTGAGGTGATCGTAGACCTTGTCTCGATTTCCGTTCCGCCGGAGGTCCCCCCCGGTGACCATGTTGTACGCTTCAGCCTCTATTCTCCCAGCGCGGATCGCCTGCTGCCTGTGCTTGATGACGCCGGGCGGTACGCCGGCACCTACGTCGAGATGCCGGTGCATCTGGAGCGCGCCGCCGCGCCTGCCGATCCCGGTGCTCTGGGCATTCGCGATAGGCTGGATGCCGGAGTTGATGGCCTGACTCTGCTGGGAGCTAACCTGGACACGTCCACTGCTCGGCCCGGCGAGCCGATCCTACTGACCCTCTACTGGCGTGCGGACGGGTCGCCTCTGCCCGATCGCGACGTGACGCTCACCCTGGGCGATGCGGTGCTCTACACCGGCGCCCCTGTCCACGGATCGTATCCCTTTTCGGAGTGGGCTGCCGGAGAGGTCGTCGCCGATCACTACGCCCCGCGCTTGCCGCGCGATCTGCGGGAGGGTGCGTATCCTCTGCGGCTGCGGATCGATGGCCGGTCGTTCGGCCTGGGCACGGTCGTCGTACAGGTGGCTGACCGCACGTTCGAGGCCCCGCCTGTTGCCCATCCGTTGGGCGTCGCCCTGGGCGACCAAGTCGAGCTGCTGGGCTACGACTTATCGGGGGAAACCGCCGCGCCGGGGGAGACGCTTACCCTCACGCTGTACTGGCGGGCGCTGGCTGAGATGGACGAGTCGTACACTGTCTTCACCCACCTCGTTGCCCCCGACGGCTCGATGACGGGTCAGCGCGACAATCCGCCGGTCGGCGGCAGCTACCCGACCAACCTGTGGCTGACGGGCGAAGTCGTCACCGACGTCTACGAGATTGCCATCTCCGCCAGCGCTGCGCCGGGCGAGCACTTGCTGGAGGTAGGGATGTACGTCGCCGAGACCGGCACACGGTTACCCGTCTCCGGCACCTCAGATGATGCCGTCGTCCTGCAGACCATCACCATCACCGAGTGACGCGATGCTTCTCGACTGGATACTGTCCCTTCTTCCGATTCTCGTCATCCTCGTCTTGATGCTGCGCTTCCGTTGGAGCGGCATGCAGGCGGGGGCGGTGGGATGGCTGGCTGCGCTGCTGGTGGCGGCGCTGCGCTTCGGTGCGGGATGGGAAGTGCTGGGCTACGCGCAGTTGAAGGGCCTGCTGCTGACCCTCTTTGTCGTCTACATCATCTGGGGAGCGCTGCTTTTCTTCCGCGTCACCGACGAGGCGGGGGCAGTGGCGGCGATCGGCGCGTGGCTGCCCCGTCTCACGCCCGACCGGGGGATGCAGGCACTGCTCCTGGGCTGGGTTTTCAGCACGTTCCTGCAAGGGGTGGGTGGCTTTGGCGTGCCGGTGGCCGTCATCGCGCCCCTGCTGATCGGATTGGGGTTCCCGCCACAGGTTGCTGTCGTCATTCCCTCAGTAGGCCATCCATGGGCCGTGACCTTTGGCTCGTTGGGCTCCTCCTTCTACGCGCTGATGGCTGCGACGGGGCGGGGCGGGGAGGAGCTGGCTCCATGGTGTGCGGTGATGCTGGGGCTGGCCTGCCTGGGGTGTGGCGCGGGGACGCTGTGGGCGGCGGGAGGATGGCGCACACTCCGCTCGGACGTGGTGCCGCTGTTCATCGTCGGGCTGACGATGGCCGGGACACAGTTACTCGTGGTGAGCCTCGGCCTGTGGTCTATCGGCGCGATGGCGGCGGGGCTGGCCGGATTGGTGGTTGGGGTGGCGTGGGCGCGTTGGCGCGCAGGAGATCGTTCACCAGGGGAACGCCCTGCGGGGATGCCGCTGTCCTGGGCTTTGGCCCCTTATGGGTTGCTGATCGCTATCGTGTTGATTGCATTGATCCCCGCGGTGCGCGCTTTGCTGGGACAGGTGATCGTCCGTGCAGATTTTCCCGAGATGGAGACCTCACGGGGCTGGGTGACGGAGGCCGGGGTAGGGCGCACTATCGACGTCTTCGGTCACGCCGGGGCGCTGTTGATCTATGCTTCCCTCGTCACGTACGGGCTGTATCGCTGGCGGGGGTACTATGCACCCGGTGCGACGGGTCGCATCTTGAAGGGGGTTTCAAAGCGCTGGATTCATTCGAGTCTGGGAATCCTGGCAATGGTGGGCATGGCGGTGACGATGGAGCACGCCGGGATGACACATCTGCTGGCCGATGGCATTGCGCGGGTGGCGGGGACGGCTTTTCCGCTTGTGTCGCCCTTCATCGGCGCGTTGGGGGCCTTTATGACTGGCTCCAACACCAACTCCAACGTCGTCTTTGGTGACCTGCAGCAGAGCGTGGCGGCGTTGATCGGCGTCAGCCCGCTCATCATCCTGGCCGCGCAGACGGCGGGCGGGGCCATCGGCTCGGCGTTCGCCCCGGCCAAGATCATCGTGGGGTGCAGCACGGTCGAGGCGGAGGAGGGGCCGGTGCTGAAGGCCGTGATGCGCTATGGGTTGGCTATTGTGGCTCTCCTGGCGCTGGCGACGTGGGCGGCGATCTATTTGTTCGGTTGAGGACCTTATGGCTCCTCCGGCGGCTCGTAGCCGGGACCATAGTGGTAGGCCGCACGGCGGGGGGCGTACTTGCTGACGAAGGTGTTGTGGTAGATCACGTTCCCCTCGGAGTCGTAAACCCACCGTTCGACTGTCGCCGTCAGCCCGTTTACCGCTGACTGCCACTTGACCACCGTCCCCGGCTCCATATCTTCTTTCAGGTCGTAGATGGGCGGGCCGGGTTCGATTTCGTCCGTAACCTCTGGCTCTTCCATTTCCACCTGCCGCCCGTCGTCGGTGGAGTAGAAGCGGAACGTCAGCCGGTGTGCTGCCTCGTCGATCTCGGTCTGGATCAGAAGCGGGTAGGGACGGTCGTTAGTAAACTTGAGGTCCACCTGAGGCGAATAGACGGTGGCGTCCATCCCCACACCGCCGCCTCTCAACTCGTAATATCCCACCCGCTGGTAGTGATACCAGCGCTCGACGATGGGGTACCCTCCCCAGAAAGCGGCACGGAAAGCCGTGGTGGAGACCTGGCAGATGCCGCCGCCGATGCCCACTTGCAGTTGCTCCCCGGCCGTGATCAGTGATTCGTCGTATCCTTCCTCGGCGGTCACCGGTCCCAGGTAGTAGTTGAACGAGAAGGTCTCTCCCGGCCCGATGACGATGCCGTGGAACTTGCTGGCCGCCAGCCGGATGTTGTGGTCGCGTCCGGAGGGGGAGCCGATGAAGTAGGATTCGCCTGTGGCCACCAAGTCTTTGACGCCGAGTTGCTCGGCTGTGGCGCTGTCGGGGTAGCGAGGCGGGACGGGCTGCACGACGAGGGAGACCTGCCGGTTGCCCGCAGCCACCTCCGTGGCGATGCGTGCGGCACTTGCCTCTGTGTCGAGGGCGCGCCCGTCCACGCTGAGGCTGATGGGTGCCAATTGCCCACTTCCCTTCTCGACGTTGAAACGCGCGTCTACCGGCTCGATGGCTACTGCGGGGATCAGGCTCTCCAGGTAGGCTCGCAGTGCCTCCTCGTTCAGCGCGGCGTGCAGCTCTCCATTCACTTCTCGCACCGCAATCAGTGCGACCAGTTGCTCCGGCAGGATCGTCCACGGCCCGGGGTCGCCCTCGCGCGGGTCCGCGAGAGCAAGCGTCACCGGGCCACTCAGCAGTGCCTCCGCCTCGGCGCGGGCCGGCTCGGCGTCTAACACGGCGGGCGGTATCTGCTGCACGACCATCTCGACCTGCACGGGTGTGAGGGTTGTCACTGCTGGACCCAGCGCGGCCAGCGTTGCGTTCAAGTCGAGGGTGCGCCCGGGATGGCTGGGATTGACGACTGGGGTGGTGCCGTCGAAGGAGAGGGCAGCGTCTTGGGGAGGGACGTACACCTGCCTGGCCAGTTCTTCCAGATAGAGGCGGGCCAGTCGTTCATCGTAGACGATCACGGGGGGCAAAGTCCGGCCGTCGAGCAGTAGCTCCCACTGTGCGTTGAGGCTGCCTAGCGCAGTTGCCTGGCGTCCCAGGGCGTAGCCGGGCGACAACGTGGCTCCGGCGTCGAGCCGCACGCCCAAGTCGGTAGGGCGGGCGACCCAGGAGCAATCCGGCCCACGCAGTGTCACCAGTGACTCGTTGAGTCCCAGACTGTCCTCGATCAGGATAGCGGCTTCGTCAGATCGCATCCCCCCGATGTCTACGTCCCACACCCAGACCCCCGGATAGATGCGATCGGCGTGGTACAGCTCAAACACCAGAACCGAAGCGATGAGAATGAGAACCAGTATGAGTGGGAGGACGTCCAAGGGGCGGAGCTTCATAGATAGTTGCCTGCGCTGATGATAGCCGAGAGTAGTGGAAATGTCAATGCTGGCTTAATAGCGTTACCATCCCGATCGCCCGTACCGGTCGGTGTGGGGTGATGGAGGCGGGGCGGGCGGACGAGGGGTGCGCGGGGCAAGCAGGCGGATGACTGCTAGCCCGAAAACAAAGCCCCCGATGTGGGCCCACCAAGCCACGCCATCGGCCTGATAGACGTCGGCGGCAGTCAGCGCGAGAAAGCCGTTAAACAGTTGAGAGACGAACCAGAAGCCCAGATAGATCAGGGCCGGAACCTGCACGATGCGAATGAAGTAGAATATGGGTACGAGGGTGACGACGCGGGCGCGGGGGAAGAGAATCAGATAGGCTCCCAGCACGCCCGCGATGGCTCCACTCGCTCCAACCGTCGGGACGAGTGAGTTCGTGTGGGCGACCAGATGGACTGTGCTGGCTGCCATGCCGCTGAGGAGGTAGAACAACAGATAGCGGATATGCCCCAGCCGGTCCTCAACGTTGTCGCCAAAGATGTACAATGTGAACATATTGGAGACCAGGTGCCACCAGCCTGTATGGATGAATATCGACGTAATCGGCGTCCACCAGCGGGTGAGCCAGCCGCCTCGCCAGAAATCGGCGGGCACCAGCCCGCAGGAGGCGATGAATCGGTACAGCCCTTCTTGTCCCAGCGCTACCTCGGCCAGAAAAACCAGCACATTGAAGGCGATGATGGAGACGTTGACGATGGGGAACCGGCGCGATGATATGGTGTCTCTCAGAGGAATCATGGTGTTCTCCTGCTTGTGACGTATTATAACAAAGGCCCGCGAAAACCGGAAGTCAAGTCCTGGGCGAAAGTCGAAATAGTCGTAGCACCCTGGTGCTACGCCGATCCGTAGTTCTGATAGGTTTTGACAGTCTGCCGGTGATAAAATGTAAACGACCGCCGGGGATTGGAGTTCCGGCGGCTTGATTTGTAGGGTTGACATGGGTGTTGAAAAGTCTTCCTTGTGGGCTGGATTCTATAGGCAACCTTTTGAGAGGCGAGTTGAGCAAGTCTCTCGTTGGGCGGGGTTAACAAATGATGAAACGACTGCCCTGTGTGGTGCGATGGAGTTGGGTCGGGCCGATCAGATGATCGAGAACGTGGTCGGCGTGTACGCACTTCCACTGGGCGTGGCCGTCAATTTCGTCGTCAATGGGCGCGATGTGGTGGTGCCGATGGTCATCGAGGAGCCGTCGGTGGTGGCAGGAGCTTCCTTTGCGGCCAAGCTGGTCCGCAAGGGTGGGGGCTTCCAGGCGACGACCACCGCGCCGGAGATGATCGGCCAGATCCAGGTGCTCGACGTGGCCGATCTCGCATCAGCCTGTTCCGATTTGCTACGTGCCCGAGAAGAGTTGCTGACGCTGGCGAACGAGACCGATCCAGTCATCGCCAAACTGGGCGGCGGCGCGCGTGACTTGGAAGTGCGCATTTTGGACGAGACCGCCGTCGGCCCGATGCTGGTGGTGCACCTGATCTTTGACTGTCTCGACGCGATGGGGGCCAATGTGGTCAACACGGCCTGTGAGGCGCTGACGCCCAGAGTCGAGGAGATCACTGGCGGGCGGGTGTTGTTGCGGATCCTTTCCAACCTGGCCGACCGGCGGCTGGCGCAGGCGCGGTGCACGGTGCCGGTGGACGCACTGGCTTTTGGAGATTTCTCCGGTGAGCAGGTGGCTCAGAGTATCGTCGAAGCCTGGGCCTTTGCAGCCGCTGACCCGTACCGCGCTGCGACTCACAACAAGGGCATCATGAATGGCGTGGATGCGGTCGTCGTCGCCACTGGGAACGATTGGCGGGCTGCCGAGGCAGGGGCCCACGCTTACGCGGCTCGATCGGGGCGCTATACGGCCTTGAGCACCTGGTCGCGCGATGCCGATGGCAACCTGGTCGGCACGCTGGAAATGCCGTTGGCCTTGGGCACGGTAGGCGGCGTGACGCGGGTGCACCCAGGGGCACAGGTGGCGCTCAAGATTCTGGGTGTCAAGACCGCGTGCGAATTGGCCGAGGTCGTCGTCTCGGTAGGGTTAGCTCAGAACCTGGCGGCGATCCGAGCGTTGGCGACAGAAGGTATCCAGCGAGGCCACATGCGGCTCCACGCGCGACAGGTGGCCATCGCTGCCGGCGCGCATGAGGCGGAGATCGATTGGGTCGTGCAGCGCATGACGAGCAAGGGTGTTACACGAGTGGATGTCGCAGAAGTGGCTCTCAAAGAAGTAAGGAATTCGCAGCATGGCTGACAAAGATGGTTGTGTGATGCTCAAACCTGACCGCGATGTCGGCATCGTTGGGTACGGGGCATACGTGCCCCGGTATCGACTGCCTGCGACTGAGCCGGATCGGATCTGGATGGGTGGGCGGGGGGGTGCGCCGATCAAGGAAAAGTCAGTGCCCGGGCCGGACGAGGATGTGGTGACGATGTCCGTCGAGGCGGCCCGCAATGCCTTGGATCGGGCGGGCGGGATCGACCCGACCCTCATTCGCGCTGTGTGGGTGGGGAGCGAATCTCATCCTTATGCCGTCAAGCCGACCTCGACCATTGTGGCCGAGTCCATCGGCGCGACGCCCCACACGCAGGCCGCCGACTGGGAGTTTGCCTGCAAGGCGGGGACGGAGGCGCTCCAGGCAGCCATCGGCTTCGTCGGGTCGGGTATGGCGCAGTATGCGATGGTGGTTGGGATGGATACGGCCCAGGCCCGTCCTGGCGATGCCCTGGAATACACGGCGGGCGCAGGGGGCGCGGCCTACCTAGTCGGCCCAGCAGCGGAGGCTTTGGCCGTCTTCGAGGGCTCTTTTTCCTACGTCACCGACACACCCGACTTCTGGCGGCGGGCACACCAGCACTACCCATCCCACGGAGGGCGATTCACTGGGGAGCCGGCCTATTTTCGACATTCGCTTGGCGCTGCTCGAGGGCTGATGGACGCGTTGGGTGCGCAGCCCGGTGACTACGCCTACGCTGTTTTTCACCAGCCTAACGTCAAGTTTCCCCGGAAAGCGGCCAAGCAGTTGGGGTTCAAGGCGGATCAGATCCGAGTCGGCCTGCTGGCCGACGAGATTGGGAACACCTATGCTGGTTCGTCGCTGATTGGATTGTCGGCCGTGTTGGACGTAGCCGCGCTGGGTGACCGGGTGTTGTTGGTGAGCTATGGCTCCGGGGCGGGGTCGGATGCATTCTCGCTGCGTGTGACGGAGGCTATTCTGTCGCGGCAGAGGCTGGCACCGATGACGCAGGATTACATTGCCCGATGCACAGAGATTGATTATGGGATGTACGTGCGGTTTGTGGGAAAGCTGACGCTATGAGAGACGTAGCTATCATTGGGGCCGGACAGGTCAAGATAGACGAGCACTGGGACGTCAGTCTGCGTCACCTGGCATTCAAAGCCGTCAAGGCGGCGCTGGCCGATGCGGGCGTGGCGCAGGTCGATGCGCTCTACGTGGGCAACATGCTGTCGGGTGAGCTGGCGGGGCAGGAGCACCTGGGGGCGCTTGTCGCTGATTTTGCAGGGTTGCGCGGGATCGAGGCGCTCAAGGTCGAGGCGGCTTGCGGATCGGGTGCGGCGGCGCTGAGAGTGGGGTACGTCGCTGTTGCCGGAGGGCTCGCCGATATAGTCGTCGTGGTCGGCGTAGAGAAAATGACCGACATGCTGGGCGGCGATACGACGGCGGCGCTGGCGTTGGCGGCGGATGGGGAATATGAGACGTCTCAGGGTCTCTCTTTCGTCTCGGTCAATGCCTTGCTGATGCGACGCTATATGTACGAATACAACTGCACCCACCAGGACTTTGCGCCCTTTGCTGTCAATGCCCATCGGAATGCAGTCAACAATCCCTACGCGATGTTCCGCTTTCCAGTCACGGCGGACCGTTTCGTCGATGCAAAGATGATCTGCGATCCTATCAACTTGCTGGATAGCTCGCCCATCTGCGATGGGGCGGCGGCGGTGGTGTTGGCGCCGGCCGAGATGGCACGATCGCTCAACGCGGCCCCGGTGCGCATCGCTGCGTCGGCCATTGGGACCGACGCGCTGGCTATCCACGATCGGCGCGACCCGCTGGTGCTGGATGGAGGCGTCATTTCAACCCGGCGAGCCTATGAGCAAGCGGGCGTCGGGCCGGGGGATATCGACCTGTTTGAGTTGCACGACGCCTTCAGTATCATGGCAGCTCTCAGTCTGGAGGCTGCTGGGTTTGCGGAAAAGGGTCAGGGCGTGCGACTGGCCCTGGATGGCGAGATCGGGATCGACGGCAAGATCCCCGTTGCCACGATGGGGGGGTTGAAGGGGCGGGGACATCCTGTCGGCGCAACCGGCATCTACCAGATTGTCGAGGTGGTGCAGCAGTTGCGCGGCTTGGCGGGCGAGAATCAGGTGAAAAACGCGCGGCTGGGTATGGCGCAGAACATCGGCGGCAGCGGCGCGACGGTGGTGACGCATATCTTGGAGAGGGTGGAATAAGTGCACCAGTCTGCAGATGGCGAACACTTGCAAGCTTGAGTGATTAAGGAGGACTACAATGAGCGTTCCGAGGAACTGGAGATTGCAGCAGCAACGATATCGCTTGATCGGAGAGGTATGTGAGGGGTGTGGGGCGAAGATTTTCCCGCCGCGCGATGTCTGCCCAGAGTGCGAGGCGCCGGCCAAGACGCCGTTTGCCTTCAGCGGGCGGGGCGAGGTCTACTCCTACAGCACTATCTACCATCCACCACGGGGGTTTGAGGAGTTTGCACCCTATACCGTGGCTTTGGTGAAGCTGGAAGAAGGCCCTATGCTCACCGCGCAACTCACCGACGTGGACGCAGACGATGTGTGCATCGGTATGCCGGTGGAGATGGTGACACGCAAGATTCAGGCGTGTGGCGATAGCGGCGCCATCATTTACGGCTACAAGTTCCGGCCATCTCGATTTGATCCCCTTCCATCTGGTTAAGCAAAGACAGCACGTCTAGCTTGAACACCACGGTAAGTTTCCTGTCCTTGCCGATCAGCACCTTTTCTACCAGGGCAAGGACTATTTGTCTCCTCATCTGGAACAACTCATGGCGCTCTTCTTCCGTTTCAAGTTCGGCATTGAGTTCCTCCAATCCTTCGTACAGAGTGGCAAGATATTCCCGCGCCGTGTCCTCCCAATTGTCCAGGGCAGATAACCGCGCTGTCTCGCTCATGGTCATCATTTCGCGCTTCAGGTGCAATTCCTGGAGTGACAGTGCGCTCAACTGGTATCCCATATCGTCGTCGGTTATCAATCCCTTGCGCGCCCGCGTTATCACCCATTGGCGCTCCATGGCAAGGTTGTCCAACTCCTCCTGTAGCCGCTCGTTCTCTGCCTGAATCTCTGCGGCCCGTTGGCGCAATTGGTCAACGTGTTCTCGCGCCGCAAGCAACAGCACATCAGGATTACTCAATACCTCGCACGCCTTCGACCATACATACTCGTCGGCCTTTTTTGCCCCGATGGTTCTTGGGCAATCAGGGTGGACGTGCTCCGCGTGCCGTTCCGGGCAAAAATAGACGCCCAACCTTGTTTTGCGCTCAACTAATACCCCCTTGCTATTTCGCTTCCTGGGCGATGTGGAGTGCGCTCCCCATTTCCTGGGGCAGTCGCAGTACACCAACCCCATGATCAGGTAGTCCCGCTTCAAGTTGTGCGAGGGGTGCGTCTTATTTCCCTGGCGCACCTCCAGGAATCTCTGGTAAGTCGCCTTGCTCAGTATAGGGGGGACGGGTATCTCGAATACCTCACCGCAGCGGGTTTGAATCTTGATCCCAAAGGTGTATTCTTTGGCGGCTCCCAAGATCGCCTGGATGCTTGATATTGCCCACTGGATACGGCGGGGCACACTGCTGCCCTTTTGCGGAGCGTTGGCTTCTATCAACCGTCGCCGTATCTCCAACTGCGGGACACGCTCGACGTACCAGCCGAATATCTCGCGCACCCAGTGGGCTTCTTCTTCCACGATCTCGATCACCTCGCCGTTGCGCCGGTAGCCGTAGCGGTCTTGCCCGGTGTTGGCCTTGCCCGCCCTCAACCGTGCCTTGACGCCCATCGTCATGCGCTCGCGCATCCCGTCCAGTTCCATCTGCGCAACCCACGCCTTGACGGGGGCCATTTTCGGATCGAACGTCTCGCGGGCCAGTAGTACGTTCAGCTTGTGCTCCTGGATTGCTTCGAGGACGGACAGCATGGCCCTCATTCCTCTGTACAATCTATCCTCGCGCCACGCTATGATCGTGTCAAAGTGCCCCTCTGTCGCGTCGCGCAGCATTGCAACCAGGCCTGGACGGTCTGCCCGCGTTCCCGATGGGTCTACCAAGCGGTTCCTCACCCTGTACCGCTCTGTGTCTCGGTAGACTGCCACTACCGTCAGGCCGTGTTCACCTGCCAGCCGTCTGCAATCGGCTTCTTGCTCGTCAGGGCTTGCCTTCTCGCCCTGGTGCTCCGATGAAGTGCGAATGTAAATCGCCGCCTTGGTCCCTTGTTTCTCTAACATTTTGCCTGCTCCTAGTTTTATGCTTTACCCACCGCCTGGCGTCTGCCCCTCACATCTGCCCTGAGCCTGCCGAAGGGTTGCCGTGGGGGGCAGCGTGCCAGCCGGTCAACGTGCCAACATGTAACACGTCCCCCGGTTATGCCCGCTCTTGACCAGCAGCCCCCGGGCTACCAAGCCAGCCAGATCGAGGCGCAGCGTCTCGTCCGACCAGAACGGGCAGAGTTCGCGATAAATGCCCAGGTCGAGTTCGCCGTGCTCGCGCGTGTAGCGCAGGGCCTTGGCCTGTCGCTCGTTGACCAGCACCCCGCTCTTGGTGATCGGCCGAATCCGCGTTTCCAGATTGGCTGTCAGTGCAGGCACTCCATCCGACCCAAACACGTCGATTTTCTCGTCTTCGGTCAGGTCCAGCGTGTCACAAATGTCGGAAAACAGGAGCACCACTGGCGCTTCCAGTTCGGTCCACGAGTCGGGCTGCATATCCTGTTCCATCTGCTGCCGGAAGTGCCTCAAGCGCGCGACGACAACCTTGTGATGTGTTCTGGCGATCCACCACTCCAGCTGCTGACGCAGGCTGGGGCCATTCTTGATCAGTGTCGTTTTTTCGAGACCTTGCAATAGACTCATTGTGTTTGTCCCCCTTCTGTGCTATAGTGGGGGTGGACGCTCCGCCTGCCGATTCAGACTGACGGGGTTCCACCGGTGCCCCGGCTTTGCCGGGGCGCTCTTTGATCTTCATCGTGTTCACGTCAATCTGTCGGCCCCCTTACCACCCCCTTCCAAAACAAAACGGCCTACCCGCTGCGGTTATCCCGCTGGGTAGGCCGTTTATTGCGTCGGCTTGACGTGTGTGGTAGAATTGCGTCAGCCGGTTCCGCTGGCCGTTTCAGCGGGGTCGGTCAGGGCCGTGTCGGTGTTACCAGCACCGGCTCGGCCCGTTTGCCTTCTATTGAAGACGGTTACTTGCCCTCTGGCGTTTCTCCTCTTGACCTGACAGGCGGCTTCACGTCACCTGCCCATTCCTCCAGGTATTCTCTCAGAACGTCGCTCACTGACTTTCCGACAAGCGCAGCCTTCGCCTTCACCTTCCGGTGTAGAATCTCTGGCACCCTCACTGTTATGCGCTTCTCACGTTCTGCCATCCCATGCCACCTCTCGTGTAATTTGGTACACAATGAATTATACACGCATTTGCGGCAGGTGTCAAGCATCTCACCCGCGTCTGGGATCGGCAGTGCCGATGCTTTTGATTTGGTAAGGTTCTGCAGGCGCCATCAGGCTGGTGTAACCGCCCACACGAGCGAGAAAAAACGCGCTTCCAGATGGCGATAACGTACTGTCTTCCAGTCGCCTGGGCCGGTCTACCCGTCCACACCTCGACATAATTCTTGAGATGGACTCGCAGCAAAGTTCTCCGGCGGTTTCGCCTCTGTCATGCAGTCGGGGTCAACTGGACCACGCGCAAGGGCGTCACTCGATGCCCTGCATCTACGCTTCTGTGCCAATTCAAACAACAGGGCATAACAAGTGACCAATCTTCGCCGGCACTCTTCCTCGGTGTTGCTTGAGTTACAGTGTACTTCGGTTTGTGGCATTGGACCTCTCCTACTATTTGTCGAGCTTAACCATGCTCGATCTGGCATCTCGCTATTCGTTACACCGACCATCGCTTGCTGCGACTACGATCATTTAACCACCAAAGAGGGGGGTTGTCATCGGGCCACCGAAACGTGACCGAAACTGTTCCGAAATGTCGGCGAGTCCTGCGCACAGTTGGTGTGTATCCTACGCTTGAGAGCGCGAAATCCCTGGCTTTTTCGGACGTCTTTCCGAACACTTTCGCCAGGTTCTCGACTACACCGGCAAATTTGGCTATGATGGCTACTGAGGATGACTGCTACACCAAACACAACCGGGCTATGGACAAATGGAGGCACAAGATGAGCACTTCGCATTCAGGGCAAGCAGAGATCACGCACGAAGACGTTCAATTGCTCACGCTTCCTCAGGTTGCCGAGAGGCTGCAAGTCAGCCTGAGCGACGTGCGGCGCAAGATCCGAGCCGGCGTTCTTCCCAGCATCCGGCTCGGGTCACGGCAGGTGCGCGTGCTCGTTTCCGACCTGCAAGCCTACGTCGAGTCACGCCGCCGTTCGCTGTACAGAGACGGGGAGGCATCACAGTGACAAGCTCTCTTTTTTGCGCCGGGCCGGGTGTCAAAAACCGTCCCCGGATTCGGCCATCGGATGGATTCTACGCCGGTACGCCCGGCCATCCTGGAACGGTTGTGCGTACTTGTGAGTACTCCTGTGCCTATCACCTTCCGCTGGATTTTGACACCCCAAAGGCGCTATGGCGATTGGATAGACTCTTTGGAGGTGGAGAGTGCTGACGGCATTGATCCCGGACGAGATCGTGATCCCCGACTTGGAGCTATCTCCCGACACACTGGAACTTCGCGATGAATTGGCCGACCGCCTGAGATCGCGTGACGTGCCGCCTCTGGAGATGACTGCCTTCGTGCATCGTGTACTGACAACCTTCTGTCAGGATGGCAGCCCGCTTGGCCTGGCGCTCCATCCGCCGGCCGCGCACCCACCCCGCCGGTCAGGCCAGATTTGCCGCGTGCCGCCTGCTGCCTGGCAGCCGCGCACGCCGATTGGCGAGCCACTGATATGCGCACTCGCCAGGCGGATCGTCCGTGCCGCTGCCGAAGCTCAACCAGAGCACGCTGTCTGGCTGCCGGTTGCCTCATACCTGCTCGACCAGGTAAGCGCTGCGCTGAACGATCTCTCAGAAGAGAGCCATCGGGCGCTCACGCTGCTGGCGCGTCCTGGCGGCACGGCCAATCGCATCTTCGACCTCCATTTTCACACCGCCGGTTATCCGGCCTGGGATCACCTGGCCTTGCGCTTGCAGGCGGGCCTGGTGGCCCAGATCCGCAAGGAATCCCACCCGGCGTTCAAGCCCAGGTCGGTGCGCGACCACAACATCCGCACGTATTGCACCGCGCCCAAGACACTGGTGCCTCTCATCCGTGCCGATCTGCTTCCGCCTGCTCTCGCCGCGCTGGATGAAGACGCGTGCCTGCTGCGCGATGCGCTGTGGCAGGCTGCCGCACTCATCGATAGGATCACACCCAACACGCGCCAAGATTACGTGACCAAGCTGCTCGACTTACTGCGCCGCGGCGCTGCCAACCGGTCTCCTTCCGTCGGCCAGAGCGGCTTTGGTCGGCGCCGTCACCGGCCTTTCCGGCTGGCCGAACTCGATCCTGAAGCCCACCCGGCGAGTGCGCCAGGCATTCGAGGCTGGCAGGAACTGGTCCACCGAACTGCGCTGGACGAGGATATTCCGACCGCGGAATCGGGCCTCGACGAGGAAGAAGGAGAGTACGATGGCGATCTCGGAAAGATGGAAGCAGCAAGGCAAAGCAGCGGCAAGCAGCATTCGTGGTACCTGGGGAATCGCATCACCCTGGCGCGCAACCCGGGAGCGGATGATCCGCGCATCTTCCAGGTGCGCGAGATGGCCGAGTTCTACGCTGCCGTATTGGGCGAGCCGGTGCATCGGTGTGACCTCGCCGGACGCCTTAACCGGGCCGGGCACTTCTTGATGCTGGACCTGCTGTTGCACACAGGCCGATCCCCCGAGTGGCTTGCCGCCGTTACCCTGGGCCAGTTGCCGTCTTCAGACGAGATGCCGTCTCATCCCATCTACGACGCCAGTTACGGGGCCATCGGCTATGCCCCTGTCTGCCATGTCGGCGTTCCGCCACGTTTGTTGAGCTCCGACGAAGAAGCCGTCCGCGAGCGTCGTTGCCAGGCCGAGTCGTGTGAGCCGGTACGGCTATGGCATCCCCTGCCGTTGACGCCGTTCCAGGTCAGCCTGATTTCGGCATACCTGATACTGCGGGCGCGAGCAGTGACGACACTCCGTCCAATTGAAGGAATCCACGTCTCTACCGGTGCAGGTCCGTTGCTTCTGCTGGTACAGGATGGACGGCTGCGCCCGTGGGCCGCGGCAGACTCCGTGACGCTCTGCAAGGAACTGACCGCCGCGCTGCACTGCCATCACCCCAGCTGGCCTGCTGTCCGTCCTGTCCGTTTTCGCCTCGCTTTCATGGCCTGGTATCGCCACTGCGGCCTCGATCCTCTGTATGGGTTTTACATCTCCGAGCACTATCGCAACGAGCTACAAATGCCGGCCATCTACTCCCGTGTTCACGCCGAGGCGTTGGCTCGCGCCTATACCGCCGCGCAGGAGCAGTTGCGGGGCGAGATCAAGGCCGAGTACCGTGACCTGGCCGGCACTGCCATCGAAAGCAAGACCGACCCGCTGCTCTGGCGGCCGGAGGCCTTGCCGGAACTGGCACCGTGGCGCGGCGAGGATACTTTCGGCTCCTGGCATTGCCCACGCCGCGCCCGGGTGCGCGCCTTGCTTGCTGGCCTAGCAGATATGGCAACCTCTGCCGATCCAGCTACGGCACAGCGTGGACGGATCGGGCGCACCGCTGCCGGACTGACAATATTGAGCGGGCTGCGCCCGGCGGAGGTATGTAACCTGCGCGCCCACTGGGTGGACCCGGACGATGGCAGCATCGCCGTAGACGGCAAGGATAACTTCGCCCTGACCGCCGACCGGCAGGTGCCGGTTGCCGGGGCGCTGCGACCCTTGCTGGAAGAGGCGCTGGCCGACAGTATCTACGGTCCGCTGCCTGACGACGGGCGAGGACATTACCTGCTCTGGCTGGATGCCGGCGGAGTGCCGGTTGCCTTGAGCGAGGAGACCGGCAACCGCATCCTGGTCGAGGCCGGGGTGCGAGCCGGGCTGCGCGAGGAGCAGGTGCCCGATTGGTACGCGCTGCGCCACTTTTACCGGAGTTACGCACTGGAGGTGGAGACGCCGTTCGAGGTAATCAATGCCCTGATGGGCCACCAGGTGCTGGGCTGCGATCTGTACAACCGGGCGCTGGATCAGCAGGTGGACGGCGTCCTGGCGCAGGGCCGTGCATTGGCCGATCACATCGCGCAGGAGGTCGGATGGGATGCCGATGGAACAGGTTGAGTACGACGAGGAAGTCTTCATCCCGCTGCGGGCACGCCTGCTGGCCACACTGGACGGACTGCGGGCAGAGTGCCCATCTGTGCTAGACGAGCACTGCTATCGCGCCATTCGCCGGGCACTGTCGCGAGCGCGTCTCCTTCCTCCCGACGCGGCGATCCTCCAGCGCTGGTTCCGCGCTGCCTGCCGGCGCGCTGATGGGATCGAGTATTCTCACTCCCAGCGCGCGCTCTTCGTCCGGCAGTTCGACGCTGTGGGCCGACGCTGGGTAGAGGAGCAACTGGTCGGTGAGCCGCTACAGGTGATCAACTACCGGAGGCGCCGTCCTGGCGGAGTGGCCGACCCAAGGGTGTATCAGACGGTGCGCCCTACAGAGGTACGTTGCCTCCAGGAGGCGTTGTTGCTGCGCCTGGGGCAAGATGGAGAAAACACCGGAAGCGACGAGGCGCACTGGGAAGCGTTCTGCCGCCTGGCGTTCGCGCTGATCGTGTGGGGCGGGATGGCCTGGCCGGGGGCCTTGGCCATGCTGACCGACCTGGAGTGGCGTCACGTCCGCGCTGCCTCGCGTGGCTTCATCTGTATTCCACGTCGAGGCGTGTGGCTGCGCCTGCACGTCCCGCCGCGCGTGGAGGCGTTCGCCCTGGCGCTGGGGGCGCAACTGCCGCGCTCGCGCAAATTCGCCGAACCGGATCCGACTCAGACGCTGCTGCCCCTGGAGATCGGAGGCGGCAACCCTGAAAAGCGTCGAGCTTGCGTCACCCGTCGTTTCAACCGTTGGCTACGAGGGCTCTGTCAGGCTGCCAGCGTACACCCTGTCAGTTTGCACACATTGCAGGAAGCGGCTCGAATGCAGGTCGCCAAGCTGTATGGCAACGTCCTGGCCGGCGCGATCCTGGGCCTGACTCCATATGCGCTGGTTCCAGATGGGCAGCGGCATGTGTTCGAGACGTATCGGGCGACGTTCACGCTGCCACCGGCGTCGTCTGCGCCGTCGATCCCTGTCCTGCCGAGTCGCCGTCCAGTCTGTGTGGATTCCGCGGTGCAGGAAGAGGGCAATTGCCGCCTGGAGGAGTTGATTGTGCTCTTGCAGGATGTCCTTCGGCCATTGCTCGTATCAGGAACTGCCTCGCGCGGCGAGACGGCAGCCGCGCTGGAATCGCTGGCCCGTGGGTGGCTTGGCGCGCCGTCAGAAGCCAACCTTGCGCCTGCGTTCGCTGCCGCCCGCGAGCAGGTGGACGGGGACGTGTTCAATGTGTCCGCACTGGTGGCCTGGCTGGCCCACCTGTGCCGCCAGACACGCCTGAAGCCGCTCACGCTGGCCGCCTATCGCTCCGCCGGCTGCGCGCTGGCGCGCCATTTCGCCGGGCTGCGTTGGGACGAGTTGGACAGGGAAGACGCGCTGGAAGTCGCCCACCTTCCCTTGGGCAGAGCGACTCGCTCTCGTCTCCTGGTTGTCCTGGGGCAGATAGGCAGGTATCTGTCACAGGTGTTGGAAATACAGGCGGATGGGCTGGATCGTGTCACTGCGCGGCTGAGCCGCAGGCTCCGGCCGGTCAACCTGATCGGCCTGGACGACGTGGCGCGGTTGCTGGCGTATCTGATCGCCCGGCAAGAAGAGGCGCTGGCAGAAAGAGACGAACCGAACGCACGCTTGGCGCACAGCACCTTCCTCGCGGTGCTGCTGGCTTGCTTTTTCGGGCTGCGGCGGGGCGAGGTGTGCTGCCTGCGCCTGGGGGATATGGTGCTGGACGCCCACTCGCCTTACCTGCGTATCTGGCGCTCCAAGCGCGGGCGCTCGCGCGTGGTCTGGGCGCGCCACGTTCCACCAGTGGTGTTGGATCGGCTGCGCGCCGAGTGGCAGAGTCGGTGGGAAGCTACAGGTGGCGACCCGGCAGCCCTATTCTTGGAGTACGAGGAAGACGAGAAGGCGTTTGCCGACGTGCTGGGCAAGGCGGTCAACACGGCCATCCAGGCGCTGAAGCTGGAGAAAAACCCCGACGCCTTACCGGTCACCTTGCACACCCTGCGCCACGTCTATGCCAATCGGATGCTTGTGTTGGGGGCGCCGCTGATCGAGATCGCCCGCAGCCTGGGGCACGCCGATACCGACACGACCACCGGCTCTTACCTGCACGCTTTTGATACCCTGCAAGAGGAACGACTGAAGGAGATGTTGGCTGCACAGCCAGAGGATGGGGTGACGGCAACACAGATCGGCGGCTTGCTAGGGATCAAGCGCGCGGCCGTCTTGGCGGCGCTGAAGCAGTTGCTAGCGGGGGAGCGGGAGGGCTGGCGACGCGGCGAGCGCCACCTCTACCCGTGGACGACGGTGGTGCGGCTGCTGGCCCGGCGACTGCGGATGGAGGGGCAAAGAGCACGGGCCGTCGAGGCCGGTTGCCAGGGCGCGCAAAGTGGGTAAAATGATGGGTAATGGTTGAGCAACAGAGTAGGTGTACGATGGTCACGTTTTTCGGCGTGCGCTCCGGCGTGGGGGTGACGACTTTGGCGGTCAACGTTGCGGCGATCCTGGGCGTCGTGGCGCGCCGCAAGACGCTGCTCCTGGACCTCAGCGGCGATGGACGCGGTGTGAGCGACCGCCTGGGCATCTCAGGCGATCGTAGCCTGCTGGGTCTGACCACGCCATTCCTCAGAGATGGTTACATTTCCCCGAACGAACTGACCAGGCAGGTCGTGCGCTACGAGCCCGGTGAGCCGTGGCCGGCCGGGGTATCGGCGCTAGACATACTGCCGGGCTTTGACCGCGCCGGGCTTTCGGCGGCCGATGAGCAGCGGCTACACGCCTACTATGGCGTCGCGCTCGTCAGGGCCGTGTGCGAGAGCGCCTGCCTGGCCGGGTATCAATTCGTCCTGGCAGACGGAGGAATCTGGTGGGAGGAGAAAATCGGATTGGGAATGCTGGGCGATTCTGCCCAGGTGTTCCTGGTGAGTTCCTTAGAGGAAGATGATGTGCTCAGCATCGGTGGCCCGCTAGCGCAGATGCGCGCCAGGGACTGGCGCGCATGGGTGATCTTCAATCGATCTCACAGGCTGCGGTTCGAGCTCAAGTATCAAATCGTGGATTTTCCGGAAGATCTGCTGTGCGCGTTCGTCCCGCCAGCGGAGAAATACCTCGAAGAATGCAGAGCCCGAGGGTTGCCTGCAGCGCTTCTCGAACTTCGAGCGGCAGGCCGACGCCCCAGTAGGTTTGCGTCAGGCTGTGTTGCTGTGGCCTGCCTCATAGACCGGCGGCTGAAGAATAAGATGCGGGACAGCCGCGGTCGCCCCCTGCGGGTGTAGACCCTTCTTCCTCCGATTGTGCTTCACCTAGCTCCCTCGCGGGCGCTGGGCATCATTCTCGATCCATGTGTAGTAGTAGCGATTGACGATACCGACGACGCCCTCCCTGAACATATCTCTGACGTAATTGGGACATTGACTGACCAAGTGCTTGACACTCGCCATCGCAACCAGGAAACCAAATATCTCATGGTTCAAGAAGCGATAGGTTTGTGGGCCGCACTGGATCAGCAACGGCGATGTCTTGGCACCCGACCACTTCTCTCTAAGGACCTCCACCAGGTATCCCAGCGCCCACTCCTCTTGGAAGGTGATCGGGGTGTCATCGTACACTGGTTCACATCTGGCCGAGGTGTACATCGGTATCGCTAACCGTCCTAATATCCCAAGCTCAGAAGGCAATTCACCGTATTCTTGATGCCAGTCTGGAGCAGGCTTTCCGCTGCGCAAGAACAACTCGGTGATGAATTGCTGGGCCACCGAAACGCAATCCCCTCGATGCAAGCGTACCTGTTCGCACAGGGCAGTCAGCCCCAGAGGGAGCGCCGCGATGTCCGGCATATCGCAGGCCAGGCGCTGCGCCAGGAGCTCGTCAAAGCCGGGAATGGCCCGAATCCCGAACTCGATGATGAACTGGCGGACCTGCACCTCATCAAGTGGCTCTAGGGTAGCGCGCACCGCGCCCAGGCCGCCGATCATCACGAGTTCCTCGTCGGTCATCCAAGGGGCAACAAAGACCACTCCGGCAAAACGCCTGAGCCTCCGCCCAATGCGGGCCTGGTCTTCAGGCGGCAATCTCGACAAGTTGTCCACCAGGCAGATTACCTGAGCCTTGCTCAAGGTTTTATCAAAGTTCTCCCTACTCCCTTCCGTGCAGCGTTCTTCGCCATATACCTTCTCTGCCAGATATGCGTAGACCGAGAGGTCGTTGGCCGCAGCATCGGCGTAATCCCGCGCGTCCACGCGCAGCACGACAGGTTCGATGGCTGTCGCGTCTTTGCAGTACCGATTGGATAGCCACAATAGGGCGGTTGTTGTCCCGTTGCCCCGGGTATCCAACAAGGCGATCCGCGGCCCTGGCTTGCAGATGTCGGTCAGGCGTGCAATCTCTTGGTTACTCTTATCCGCGAGCAGCGAGGCTGGGTACGAGACCCGACGATCCAGGAACCACTCGAACGAAGTGAGCAATTCCTCCTTGCCGAGAAGCCATTCGATCTCTCGCAGCTCGTAGAGGCGATAGTCGGCTAAACATTGCGAGAGGCGCGCGTGCCAATCCAGTTCGGGGCCGGGCATTATCTCTGACGGCTGAACTATCACCGCCGTCTGCGGCTCCTGAGACTCGATGGTTGCGGGGTCCTGTAATGGCAAACCCGCGATGCAGCAACCCGCGTTCTGGGCAGTTTCCACGATTCGTCTCGCAAAGTAGCGGAGCGCCTTATCGTGATAACCTATGAGCTTGCGCTCGCCTAATTCGCCCTGCTTGCCTATCTGCTCGAAGAGGTCGCGTATCCATGTGAGGTGCCGGGTACGCTCCTTTTCATTCGGGCAGCTCATTTCTATCAGTTTAACCAGTGCTGGTAGCGACTGGCCTGCTTCAATCACTTCGCCGTAGTTGGCTGCCCTATCTGGAACTCCTGGCATCTTCAGTGCCGGGCGAATGTCTCTGAACCATATTGCAACATAGCCAATGATCAGCGGCTCCTCTTTAGTCAAGCGCTCTTTGGACTTCAGTAGCTTGTCGCGTTTGCTATAGGAGAGCAGTTGACCAAGATCGTTCACGACGCGAAGGCCAAGCGATTGAATCAAAGCCCAACCGCCACTTCCCTGTGGGCATAGCAGTGGGGGGATAGGGTCAACGCCTGCTGTGAGAGCCTTAATGGTTTCTTCTGCAGCCAAAGAGTGGGAGTCGTATTCTTCGGGCGACTCTCGCAGATTGTCCAACACCTGCTTCATCTTGTACAGATCAACCCTGCGCTTTGTCACTGCATTTCTCCTGACTTGCACCACCGAACAACGGACAATAGCGAACACTCGCCGTGATTATACCTCACAGGGCGGCCTTCTTACAAACTCGCCGTTTCGCATTTGCGCAAGCGCAGCCGATGGAATATAATCAGACCACAGTGCATTCACGCGACGGAGGGCGATGGTACAGCCGCTACCTGCTGCAGGCAGTCACCCCGGCGCTCGAGGCTGCCGGATGGGATGCGCCGATCTGGCGATAATCGATCGGCGGCAGCTGAAGGCTCTCACCGTGTTCCGGCCCCCTCTCTCCGAACAACGCCACATCGCCGCCTGTCTGAACAACCTGCAGGCCAGGGTGGACGTCGTCAAACGCCAGCAGACCGCCACCACGCTCAATGCTCTACTCCCTTCCATCCTCGCCCAGGCGCTCCCGGAGGGAATTGTAGCCACACCTTCCATAGCTCAAAAAGCGGTTCCCGAGATACAGTGTGGAAACCGTGCCAATAGAAAGTAAGAGGAGTCGACATGCGCGACAAACAACCGCTCACCTTAAGGCAGGCCGTCGAGCAGGTGTTGGCACAGCTAGATGGCCCGGTGGCAATGGACGAACTCTCCCGCCAAGTCTTGAGTCTCCGCCCGTCCAAGGCCAAGAAACCGACCGCCGCGCTGCGTAACCACGTCCGCTGGAACGAGGCGGGCAAGACCCTGGTCTTCCTGGATGCCCAAACCATCCTCCCGCTGCGCGTCGCCATGCGCGGAGTGCGTTTCCGTATCCCTCTCTCTCCCCAAGAAGCCAAACGGGGGATGCTGTTCATCCACCCGGCGTTTGACTATTTTCTGCCCCGGCAACTTGACCCCGCGAAGGTTCAACTGCTGGATCCGGAAGGCCATCCCCTCCCCGTTCGTGTGGTCAGCATCCAGGAGAAAGTCAGAAGTGTATTCGGGACATACGTGGAAGAGCACAATGCCTTCGACCTGGGTGGCTGGTTCCGCGCCAATCGCATCCAGCGCGACGATAGCGTCCTGGTCACGATCGGGGATTGGGATGCCGCCCGACTGCACCTGGAGCACGAGCCGGTCAGTCGCCGCCGTGAGAGTGAGATCGAGCAAAAAGACCGCGAGCTGGCCAACCTACTTTTCGCCATGCTGGAGGACGCGCGCGACGAGAGGCTCTACACCCACGTGGCGCTCCTGACCGCCTATGCCCGCCTATCTGACCCGCGCGGCTATCCCGGCAGCCACTGGATCGAGGTCATCGGCCGCGACTCGCGGATGAAGTACGATGGGTTTGCCATCCACTACAGCAATTTCCGCTCGCCACTGGGAGCAATGTTCTACGGGGAGGAGACTACGCCCGAAGAGTCTTTCTCTCTTGGCCAGGGCCGGCAGGTGTACCGCTTCCGGGCCGCGTTGTGGCATCGCCCCGGGTTGTGGCGCACGCTCGGAATCCAGGGAAAACAGACCTTGGGTGAATTCGATGCCATCCTGCGCGACGCCTTCGACCACGACACGAGCGACCACCTGGGCGGCTTTTGGAAGCTGGTGCGGCGCGGGAAGAGCAAGCGCTTCCGCCAGATTGATCTGGGCGACGTGGAGCCTTTTGGAGGAGGGAGCGGGACCGAGCGGCGCATCGCCGGCCTGGGCCTGCGGCCCAGGGACGAGCTCAAGTACGTCTACGACTTTGGCGATTGGATCGAGCACCGCGTCGCCCTGGAAGAGATCGTCGAACCAGAGGCGCGGGTCAAGTACCCCCGCATCGTCGCCCGGAACAAGCCGCAGTACCGGGATTGCCAGGCGTGCCTGGCACAAGGGCGCAAGGCCAGGGCGACCTGGATTTGTATCGAGTGCTCCAACAGGCAGCAGAAGGACGTGTTGCTCTGCGAAAAGTGCCTGCTGAAAGGGCACGAGGAGCACTATGCGGAGGAAATCCTGTACTGAATCGGTCCAGCGCCGCGCCGGCGCAGACTCTCGCCGGGCATGCCTCAATGCCGCCTGCACTGGCCTGCCGCCTATCGCATGCGCCTGAAATGGCGCAGCACATTTAACAACTCGCCTGGAGGCAGCCAGGTGTTGCAAACCTTGCAACACGCCACCTCTACACTGGGAACAAAATCCCAAGTTTGGAGGTGGCGAAATGGCATATTGGAACAGCAAACAAGGAGAACGAGAAGCGATTAATCGGCTTATCCGCCAGAACCCTGGAATCAGCCCGGCAGAGATTGCGCGCAGATTAGGCGTCGCACGCTCAACGGTGCTGCGGCAGTTGCCCAGCCTGGAGGAGGCGGGGTACCTGTACAGTGAGGATGAGAGGGGCGGGCTGCGCTACTACAAGCGGCGAAGGTGAAAACTCGTGCAAAGTTGTTGCGTAATTTAGGAGAACAGTGTGGTAAATTAGTATTAGACCGGACATCGGAGACACAGGAGTGAAGAAATGTCACGATCCGATTCCAAAGCAGACCGTCTGTTGCAGTTAGAGCAAATCTTGTTGGCCTACCCCGAGGGGTTGAGCAAAGCAGAGATTGCCCGCAAACTGGGCGTACACCGGGCGACGGTGGGGCGATACATCGAACAACTTGCCCTCCGCCTTCCCATTTGGGAGGACGAGCATCTCGTGGGCATCAGCCGCGACGATTACCTGACTAGTGTGCGGCTGACGATTCACGAGAGCATGGCGGTGCACCTGGCAGCCCGGCTGATGGCGACTCGCACCGACAAGCACAACCCCCACGCGGCCGCAGCGCTGCGCAAGTTGGGGCAGGCGCTGGAGAATTTCTCGCCCCAGGTGAGCCGCCACCTGCGGGCCTCGGCCGACGTGATGGACGATGCCGCCCGGCGTCGCAACCCTGTGTACCTGGGTGTGCTGGAGACGCTGACACGCGCCTGGTCGGATGGGCGGATGGTGCGCGTGTGGCATCGCTACGAGGATGGTCAGGTCTATGAATACACCTTTGCGCCCTATTTCATTGAGCCTTACGCTGTGGGCCAGACCTCCCACGTCATCGGCTGGCGGGAACCACCCGGCGCTATACGGACGTTCAAGATCGAACGTATCCAACGGGCTGAGGTGATCGTCCCAACCAAGTCTTATGCGATTCCGGAAGGCTTTGACCCACGAGAGATGCTGGCCGACGCCTGGGGCATCTGGTACACCGAGGCGGAGCCGGTGGAGGTGGTGCTGCGCTTTCACCCGCGTGTGGCTGGTCGGGTGCGGGAGACGCAGTGGCACCGCAGCGAGAGAATTGAGGAACAGCCGGATGGATACCTACTCTGGCGTGCACGGGTGGCCGAGCCGCAGGAGATGCTCCCCTGGGTCCGCGGGTGGGGCGCGGACGTGACAGTGGAACAACCGGAGGAATTGAGACAACGGGTAGCAGGAGAGGCGCGGCGCCTGGCGGAGGCTTATGGTTGGCAAGTTGGTCGGGGTGATGCGGCGAGCGTGGGGCCACAGAGTCCAGGTGATACACTGGATCAGACCTTTGCCGACTACTTTGGAGGAACGCCGTGAACCCGACCCCCTACCCGTTTCAACGTCGTGTGGCCGAACTGCTTCTGGATGGCCGCAACGTGATCCTGCAGGCTCCTACCGGCGCGGGCAAGACGATGGCGGCGATGCTGCCCTTCCTCGATGCCATCGAACATGGGCGCGACTTTCCGCACAAATGCCTGTACGCCGTGCCGATGCGCGTGCTGGCCAACCAGTTCGTGGAAGAATACCGGGGCAAAGTCAGGCGAGCGGGCCGCGACGATCGCATTCGCGTGGAGATCCAGACCGGCGAGCAGCCCGACGACCCACGCCTGGAAGCCGCGCTCACCTTCGCCACGATAGACCAGGTATTGAGCAGTTTCCTGCTCGCTCCTTACAGCCTGCCCCGCCGGTTGAGCAACCTGAATGCCGGAGCGGTGGCCGCTTCGTACCTGGTGTTCGACGAGTTCCACCTGTTCGATCCGCTCTCGACGCTACCGACCACGCTGGAGATGCTCAAGATGCTGCGCGGAGTGGCTCCGTTTCTGCTGATGACGGCCACTTTCTCCGGCGATATGCTGGCCGGTCTGGCTGGCGTGCTCGACGCCGTGGTCGTGCCGGAAGACGACGCGGCGCGCCGGGCGCTGCAGGCGCTTCCCTCTCAGCAAAAGGTGCGCCGCTACTATGTGGCGGAGGGTCCGCTGTGCGCCGAGGCGGTGCTGGCGCAACACCACGCCCGCACCCTCGTCGTCTGCAACGTGGTAGACCGGGCCCAGGCTCTCTTCGAGACGCTGCGCGACCACCCTGGCCGGGGCGACGCGCAGGTGCTTCTGCTCCACAGCCGCTTTCTGCCGGAGGATCGGAAGCGCATCGAGGGCCGGATACGAGAGGTGTTCGGCAAGGACGGCGACCACAGTGAGAGTTTTGTCCTCGTCGCCACCCAGGTGGTCGAGGTTGGGCTGGACATCACCTGCCGGGCGCTGCACACTGAATTGGCCCCGGCCAACGCACTCTTACAGCGAGCGGGCCGCTGCGCCCGCTATGCTGGCGAGGCAGGGGACGTATTCATCTACCCGACCAGCCTCGACCGGCAGGGCGAGACAGTTGACCTGCAGGAGCGCGTGCTGCCCTACCGGGAGCAGGGCGAGGAGATCACGCGCACGCTGGCCGAGTTCCGCGCCCGCCACGGCGACGTCTTGACCTTTGGCGACGAGCAGGCGGTCATCTCCGCGGCCCACGGCCCACGCGACCGCGCCATCGTCCAGGGCCTGGCGGCGACGCAGGAGGCGCACCGGTATAGGATGAACAGCGTGATGGACGGCCAGTCCTCTGGCGGCGCCGGCAACCTGATCCGGGAGGTGTCGTCGCGGCTGGTCGTGATCCACGACGATCCGCAGGCCGTGCTTGAGCGGCCCTTCGCGGCGGAGGCTTTCAGCCTGCACCACAGCGTGCTCTATAGCCTGGTGGAGCGGTGGCTGGCGCGCGAGGATGAGTTGGAGGCGGGATACGCCGTTCACGCGCTGCACGACCTGGGCGACGAGAGCGAAAGCGGGCGCTCGTCCTTCCGCTGGTTGCCGGTGCAGGACAAGGGCGACGTGGTCGGCTCGGCGCTGGTGCTGGTGCATCCGGCGCTGGCCGGATATGACCCCGACCTGGGCTTCGCGCCCGACCGGTCCACCGGCTACCGGGCCAAGCTGGCCCCGGCGCGCGAGGAGACGGTGCGCGGTGGTTACGCCTACCGCCTGGAGCCTTACAGGGAGCACGTCGAGCGGGTCTATCGGGCCTTCGAGCGCCACGCCTGGCCGGAGATGGCCCGCGCCGCGTCTTGCCTGGAGCGCGCCTGCGGCTGGCCGGCAGGGAGCGTAGAGCGGGCGGCCCACCTGGTCGTGCTCTTTCACGACGTGGGCAAGCTCAACCGCGCCTGGCAGGACTGGGTGAGGCGCTATCAGAAGGCTATCGGGCAGCCTGCGCCAGCCGGGTTCTACGCCCACAGCGATTCAGACCCGGCGAACCCGCTGCACCGGGAAAAGCAACAGGCGCTGGGGAAAAAGCCGCCTCACGCTGTCGAGGGAGCGGTTGCGGTCGCCCCGCTCCTGGCGGCGGCGGTAGAGGAGTGCGAGCCGCTGTTCAACGCCGCCTTCACCGCCATCGCCCGGCATCACGGCGCGTTCACCCGTGAGTACAAGCGGTATGGGCTGGACCCAGGCGCGTGTGCAGAAGTTGATGGAACGCTGACCCTGCTGCCCGCTGCACTGGCGGCCGGCCTGGGGGGAGAGGACTTGCTGACCGGCGCGAGTCCGGCGCAGATGCCGATTGACGATTCGCTGGTGAACCCGGAGCGGGACGGCGAGTTCCTGGCCTACGCGCTGCTGGCGCGGGCGCTGCGAAGGGCGGATCAGGAGGGGACGGCAGAGAGGTGAGATCAGCGGTAAGTATCTTCGCGGCGGCGTCTGACGGCGACGATAGTGACGATGTGATCCTCGTCGTCGATATGGTAGATGATGCGCCAGTCACCCACGCGGATACGCCAGCCCTCAGATCCGCGCAGTTTGCGGCATCTCGGCGGGCGGGGGTCGTTTTCCAGTTTCAGGAGGGCGGCCGCGATGCGGTCGAAATCCGGTTCGGGGATGCGGTCCAGTTCTTTGCGGGTGCGCCGATCGAGGAGTTCAACGCGGTATTCAGGCATGGCCGCCCTATCGCTGGCGCAGATAGTCCTGGAGGGACAAACGTTCCTCTTGAGAGGAACGGTCGGCGGCCTGAGCCAGCCGAGCGGCCAACTCCTCGTCCTGGCTATCGGCCTCGTCGTCCAGGAGGTCCAGGTAGTGCTCGTATTCTTCCGGCGTCAGCAGCACGGCGACCGGGCGCTGCTCGGCGTCCACGACGTAGCGCGCGCCGCGCTCGCGGAGAACTTGGGCAATGTCAGATGAGGTTTCGGTCATGGCACACCTCGCGTAATCGTATATCAACCGGGATTATACACCGGGCCGGCTGAACGGACAAGGGCGCGTGGATGGGGAGCGAAGGATGGAGAATGAAGAATGAAGCGACACAGGGCACGATTACAGACGCTCATCGCTACGCTGGGCAGCGAGCCGCAGGTGGTGACGATTGTGCTGGATCGGCTGCTGGCGGAAGGCCAGCGCATCGACCAGGTCGCGGCCGTGTACACCGCCGCCGACGTGGTGCAGGAGGCGATGGCGCGCCTGGCGGGCGAGTTCGACGGGGCGGTTTATCCCGGCGTTACGCTGCGCACGGCGCCGGTGAGCGGGCCGGACGGGGCCGTGGAGGACTTTAGAAAATTCCTTGAATCTGTTGCAGAATTCAGAGAACAAGCATGGTATACTGGTTGCAGAATATGGAACATTCCACCAGATTGGACGCAGGAGAACGCAGATGTTGCAACATGGCGAGAGATCGATGAGACGAGCCGACAGGCTGAATCGTATCGAGCGTATTCTCTACGACGCACCGCACGATGGTCTGACGCCCGGCCAAGTCGCCGAGCGTTGCGGAGTCAACCGCACCACGGTCTGGCGTGACATTCGCGCCCTGGAGGACAATGGCGTACCGATCTGGAGCGCCAGGGGGCGCTACGGCATCCTGCGTGAGCGCTACGTCACCTCGGTGCGGCTCAATCTACACGAAGCCACGGCTCTGTTCCTGGCTGCGCGGCTGCTCTCGCGCTATTCGGACGAGAACCATCCCCACGTGGCCCGCGCGATGGAGAAACTGGCCGCTGCGATGCCCAGGGACATGATGCAGCAGCACATCCAGCGCGCTGCCGATCTGGTCCGCGAGCGGCGCGAGCGGCCCGAGTTCACGCGCATGCTGGAGCAACTGACCGAGGCGTGGGCTGAACGCAAGCGGGTGCGGTTGTGGCAACGTCCCGCCGAAAACCAACCGGCACGGGCGCGCCTGTTCGAGCCGTACTTCTTGGAACCCTCCGGCGTTGGTTATGCGCTCTACGTTATCGGCTTCGACTACCTGCGCCAGGACATCCGCACGTTCAAGGTCGAGCGCCTGGAACGTGTAGAACTGACCACCGAACGGTTTGAGGTGCCGCCCGACTTCGATCCCTACCAGTATCTACACAACGCCTGGGGCATCAACTGGGGCAGCGGCGAGCAAATCGAGGTGCGATTAAAATTTCCGCCGGGGCGGGTGACACAGCGGGTCAAGGAGAGCGAGTGGCACATTTCGCAGCAGATCGAGGATTTGCCCGACGGCGGGTGCATCCTCGCCGTGCGCGTGGGGGCGACGCTGGAGATGAGGCCGTGGATTCGGCAATGGGGTGCCGACTGCGAGGTGCTGGAGCCCCCGGAACTGCGGGCGGAGATCGCGGAGGAGATGAGACGGGCGACGGAGATGTATGGAAAACGTATTTAGCGGGAGGCCGTAGTGACTTTGCCCATTTTGGTCACTAACCAAATACCTGGCACGGATAGCAATGTACCACAGCCTTTGCTGGAGCTTTTTCAGGCATACTATGCTCCTAATGGTCAATCTTATGCGCCCTTTGAGCATCAAGCGCAGACACTTCGCCTGGTCACAGAGGATAAGGAAGTCTTCCTGGTCGCCGGCACAGCCGCGGGGAAAACGTTGGCGATTGCAGTACCACTATTCCACAAACTGCAGACTGGGCGCATCCGCAAAATGCTGCTCATGTATCCTACCATTGCCTTGATGGAAGACCAGCGCAAAGTGATGGACAAGCTATCCGAACTGACCGGCCTGAAAGTGGCGCAGATTCAGGGCGGGATGTCCCGTTCACAGTTAATCGCGGCGCTCAACAAGCCGGTCATTCTAGCGACGCCGGACGCGGTGTACTGGTTCTTCCGCAAGAACATCAAGTATAGCGGGCTGCTGATCTATGCGTTGGCGCAGGTGGACGAGTATGTGCTGGATGAAGCGCACCTGTTCAGTGGATTGATGCTGCGCAACTTTGAACACCTGTGGCAGCGCATCCAAATGCTGGCGGCACTTCTGAACAAGACGCCGAGACTGCATGTCCTGACCGCCACGCCAACCGAGGCGTTACGGCGGTTGAACAACGCCACACCAATCATGGGACGGTCCAAATGCCATGATGTGGCGGTCGAGTTGCGTCCCTGCGGGCGGTTTGATCGCAGCGATACAATGGTGGCGGCGATCAACGAAGCCCTGGCTGCCGGACACTGCAAGGTACTGGTAGTGTGCAATTCAGCGCGAACCGCCCACCAATTGTTTGAAAAGTACAAGGTCAACGATCACGCAGCTATCCCTGTGGAACACCGATTGCGATTCGGCAAGGTCGAACTGGGGAAATTGCTGCAATGCCTGGAAGCATCTGGCGTGGAACAGGAGATTCTGGATGGTCTGAGCGCGCGCTTTTTCCGTGAGGAAGACGTAACCCTGAGTGACCTTCCCTCCGGCACGCAGGTAACCCTGCCACTCACCGAGGTGATCGCCGCGACGACGGATGTGTTGGAACAGCAGTGCTGGCGTGTCAAGCGGGCGCTGTGGGAGCGCGGGCAGGAGTCCGGCGAAAGTTTGGAAGCACTGCTGCACAACCGCCCGTTGCCCTGCGCCATTGTCGCGGCGCTGCGCGGGCAGTTGGCGGCTACGCCGAACCTGGAACAGCAGCAGGCGTTGGTAGACCAATGGCTATCAGAAACCCTGGAAGCCTTGAGCGACCTCGATGCAGAGCAAATTGCCTGTGAAGCGCGGGATTTCCGGGCTTTGCAGGAAACGTTAGCCGCCGGGTTGGGCGCAAAACTGGCTGAGTGGGTGGCCAAGCGGTTGCTTTATGAGATGAAGGCCAACCCGGATTGGACACATCTCCCCGCCCGCAGTTTGAGTCACCGGCCCATTTATTTGCGCTGGCTGGATTGGATGGTAGAGAAAGAACAGGTAGAGCGCATTCGCACGACCACGCGAAAGGGGCTGGAATCCGGCGCGCTGGAAGCCGAGTGCCGGCACATCGGCCTGTGGAAAGGCACATCCGTGCCGGTCATCGTTTATTCGGGCAGCATGGCGAAGCACGCCCGCGCCGGGCTGATTGACGTGTTCGCCGATTTGGACCAGGCCGTGCTGATTTCCACCTCGGCGGTGGAGGTGGGGGTGGACTTTGCCGCCGACATGTTAATTACCGAGGAGTGCGAGGGCAATAGTTTCTTGCAGCGATTCGGGCGCGTGGGGCGACATGGCGACCAGAGCCGGGTGTTGGTCTTGGTCGGCGGAGAGGTAGCCGCCCGACTGCGCGACCTGGATGGGCAAAGTATCAGCCGCGACGACTTTTCGGAGTGGATCAAGGACGCGTTTCCGCAGCGCAACTATGCTGCCGCCTCACAACTGGTGGATGCCGGGCATTACCTGGTCAACGAGCAGTTGGGACGCATCGGGACGTGGCTCAACGCGGCCCCCGACCTGGCCGCCGCGAAACCCCTGGCCGAGCAACTGCGCGCCGCCGACATCCCGGTGGGCTTTGGATTGCGGAGCACACTGCCGCAGATTGCGCTCAAAGATGGCGTGACCAAAGACCCGTTCTATCTGCTGCGGTACGTGGACGACCAGGATTTGCGTCCGGCGGATTCGCCGTTTGAAGTGGCGCGGGCCAAAACTTGGTTCACGGGGTTGATCTTCCAAAAAGCCCGCTTCAACGTGATAGTAAATTTGGATGCCACGTTGCAGGCCAGCCGTGTCTGGTTCAGGATGAGCAAAGGTGAGATGAAACTACAATCCAAGCGTGGCATTGGCGCAGAGTATGTCCGGAAAATGTGCGACCACTTTGCTCAACAGGGCGGTTGGAATCACTGCTTGCCCGGCAACTTCCTGTTGCTGCACGGCGACGTGTATCTGCAACACACAGATAAGGGTGTCGAATACCCAACACCCGAACCCGTGTGCGACGACGAGCAGAATCCCCTGTTCATCCCAGACCAAACCTACCTAGTATTCCTGAGCTGGGACAATGTGGAGGAAGCGAAAGCGTTGCTGGCGGAGTCGCCGATTGCTGATTGGGAAGAATTGCACCGCGATTGGGATGGCGTGGAGTGGAACCATGCGCTGGTCATTCTGGAACAGACGGCCGGCGCCTGTTTTGCGGCCTACAAGGAATGGATGAACTGTGTTAGTCGCCGAGTTCAAAAGTAACCTGGGCAAATCGTCGCGCGGCGGTCAGACGCTTTACGATCACCTGATGGACTGCACTCGCATTGCGTACAAGATTCTGACCGATGTGCGCTTTGCGCCTGCCGGTTATCCCAAATCGAAGCGGGATCAACTACTCTTCAGCACATTCATCCACGACCTGGGCAAACTGGATGAGCGCTTCCAGGCGATGCTGGCGGCCTCCCGCGACGACCAGCCGCTGCCCTCCAAGCGGGTGAAGCACGAAGCCAGCACACTGGATTTCGAGGCGCGGCTGCGGGGAAACGTGACCGAAGTCTGCGCTCACCTGGAACAGGCGTTGGGCTATCGCTTCACCGAAGCAATCAGCGTGGAGGACACACTGGCGTTTGCGGTCACACATCACGGGCTGTTTTACCTTTCGTTCGAGGCGCGCGAGGAGCAGGAAGTGCCGCGTGTGCGGCGCGAGTGGACGGTTTTCAACTACGGCGAGCAGCGGCGCATCACGCTCACCGACCTGCTGTTCGAGTATCACCCGTTGGGCGGGCTGGTCATCATCAGCGACCTGCTAGGGTCGTTCAGTTACGAGCAGGGAATTGAGAACACAGAAGACCTGCTGCACCGCGCCGGGTCGCTGCGCGAGTTGGTGGATTTAATGCTTGGCGCTGGTGTTGTGGAAGCTGTGGAAGGCAGCATCTGGGCGTATGACCCGCGCACTTATGGGCTGCGGGAGTTGCTAATTCTGTTGGGAGGAGGTTTGAATTGATGGAGAGCGCAAAGGAGATCATTCAACAACAAGCCACAGAAGCGTTGCGGGCGTTGGATGCCCAGGGCCTCGTGCCCCCTACTGAAGTTGCCGAAAGCGTGCTGCGGCAGGCCGCCTATTGGGAAAAGCCGCTGCCCGATGGCAGCCGCCTGCTTTTCGTGCGGCTGTTCTCGCTGGTGGTGATGCGCGAGGAGGTCTTTTTGGGCAACGTGCTGTTCAACGCCTTCCTGGGCAAGACGTTTGCCCGCGCCGTGACGCAGGCCGGTGGCACAGCCGCGCCCATCGCCAACGATCTAGAGAACTACTATTTCCTGGTCCGTGCGTCCGCTGACTTGCCGCAGTTGGCGGAAGTGTTTCGGGCTGAAGTAGAGCGCAGCCTGCCGGATCTGTTCTTCGGCGAGCCGGATGAAGCACGGGGAATTTACGGTGATCTGAGTGGAATGTTCACCTTCCGCAAAAGCGATTTTGAGCCTTTTCCGGTCTATGCCGTGCCACAGTTTCTCGACCGGCATTTGGAAAAGGCTGTCCGGCGCGAAATAGGCAAGCTGCTCCAACCGGGAGCATTCACCGGAAAAGTGACACCGCGCACAGTGTTGGCGGCGCTGGCCTTTTTCTACGGGCGCACTAGCGGCGGCGTGGGTGATGTGCAAAGTTTTTCTTACTTTATTGACCATCTCGTTAACGAGCCGGATTACGATGAGTTGTTGCAAGTGGGAGCCGTCAAGCAGGCGTTGAACATCGCTGAAGTGAACAAGACGGCGATTAAGCAAAGCCTAGACAGTGAGGCTTACAGTTTGTCGGAGTTGCGCAAAGTTCTTTCCGGCTTGCTGGCAGCATTAGCGGCGAGCATAGATAGTGGTTCGGATAAGTGGCTGATGGGTTTTCTGCACAAAGACCGTAAGTTCATAGATGTATCTACTGCCGATTATCTGACGTTACTATTGGCCAATACACAGCTTGGTTATCTCCTAACTTCGGCGACGGCCGTAAGTACAGACATTCCTTGCCGTTTGTGTCACACAGCCACGGTTGTGGTGGAGGATCGCTATGTCGTCACCGGGTTGACCTCGTTCAAGTTCCACAACCAGAGCGTGCGCAACAGTGCCGAGAAACTGTGCGCGCGCTGCGCTCTACACTCGTATCTGGCGCAAAAACTGTTGGGAACAGCAATGGTATCGGCTGGTGGCAAATTGCCCCAGATTCCTAAAACCTACAACCTCATCTTCCACTATGGCAGACACTCCAGCGAGGAAGTGGCGCACCTGGCGCAGCAGATAGACCGGATTTGGGAACTCGTCCGCCAGCACCGCGCTGCGGCAGCGGTGCGCAAAGAAGTTTCCGACGCGCACAGAGTCTTGACCCAAAAGTTGGAACAGGAGCGTGACGCGCAAAAACGGGCAACTCTGGAAGCGGAACTGGCGCAGAAACAGACTGAACTGCACCAGGCGCAGGCGGCGGTGGCGCAGGTTGAAGAGGACGAATACGAAGCGTGCCCGTGGATGCGCGATACCGGCGCGTCGCCTGTCCCGTCCGAGAATCCAGCGCTGGACGTGATCGGGAACCTGCAACTTTCGGAGAGCAAAGTGGAGCGGCACGTCCTGGGGTTGGGGATGGGCGGCTACCGGATGATCTTATTCGTGCTGCCGCAAATCCGCCCGCCGCGCGATAAAGAGCACGACTTTGCCCAGAGCCGCTTTTCCAACAGTTGGGTCACGGTGACCGCGTTTCTTTCATTCTTGCACCAACTGTGCGGCTGCGATGGGTCGTTCTACTACCAATCGCTGCCCACGCTGACCGCCGAGGTGCTCCAACCGGGGACGTTCTACGTCCGCAATCGCCCGATCCGCGTGCAGGAAGCGCAAAGCAAGTACGCGGCGATCTACGAATTGGCCTGGCGGCTGATCTGGCAGCGCGGATCTGAGGGGTTCGTGAAAAAGGTGATGTTGGCTGAGAAACTGTTGGCCGATCCACTGGGTACATTTTCTACCGTGATGCGAGACAGCCCGATTTTAGGACAACGGGAAGGAGGTTACAAGAAACTGAAAATCGAATATCGCCGCGATTGGGGTGCTTGGGATTTGACGGAGTATGTTCGCTTTATCCAACAACTTGCCAATCTGTAGGAGGTAATCGTATGGCTGTACAAGTAGACCGACAAACGCTAGACGAATTCTGTCCACACCTGTTTCGAGTGTTGGACGGGCTGGGGCTGCTGCCGCGCCAGTTGAGGGCCAAGCCGACCGAGTTCGAAAAATACCCGCGCTTGCTGTTCGGCAGTATCCAGCGTTACAACGACGTAGAGGCCGGCTTCCGTGAGTGGGAAAGCCGGGTGCTACGTGCCGCCGGGTATCGCAAGGAAGAGCGCTACCCCGAAATGGAAGCGCTACGCCAATGGATGGCCGAGCACGCCGCTCTCTTCACCAACAAGACCAACATGCAGCATCTCAAGAGCAGCCTCTACGCGCGCGTATTCCAGTATCTTTACCCGCGCCGAGTGTTGGTGAATGCTTATTGTCTCAGGCACCAAGGCAACGCAGGTGCGCTGGCCCCCGAGTTCCTGGCCCGTGAGTTGCCCGACTCGGTGGCCAACGTGGTGCAAAAGGTGCAGGCGACCTATCAGGCCGAATGGGAAACCATTGTGGCCGATGCCCGCCAGACGTTATTGGAAAACGCCGCCTATTACCACAAGGTGTTAAGTGGCAAAGAGTCCGGGGAAACAGCCCCGGATATTACTGAAGAAGCTGAAACCAATTCACAGGAGGATGAACAATGACTACCCAATTTGCTGCACAGTTAGCCAACATTACCACCCTGATCCCACGTGACCACAAAAAGGTCGGGAAAATCGCCCAGGCGATTTACACGCGGCAGATCGTGACAGTGGTGGGCGTGAAAACCACCGCCAGTCGTTTCCTGCCCGTGTCACATCAGGGCTATTCCAACGAGACCTACGTGGATAAGGTAGACTTGTTGAGCAAGACCCGCGCCGAGTTTATCGGGCGCAAGTTGAAGGGGATCGAGCGCCGAGCGCACATGGCGCTGTTCCGTGAAGTGCTGGAAGCCAAACAGGATCGGGATTGGCAAACGTTCTTCGCTGAGAAATTCGGCAAAGCCTGCACCATTCCCGACGGTCTGTGCGTCGCCTGCTGGAACTGCTCGCTTTTTGGCGGGATGGAGGCGGGCAAGGGCGCGACCTTTTCGCGCATTCGCTACTTTGACACGTTCTCCGTGGAAGATGCCGCCGAGTGCATCCAGAGCGACGATTCGCCGGAGCAGATGGCGATTGGCAACACCGTCGGCGAAGACCTCAGTGTGGAGCGTGGCGAGGCATCGTTTCACCGCTACGAATACGTCAAAGCTGGTACGCGCTTCCCGTTCATCACGATCATCGAAAGTCCCACGCTGCTGGATGTGGCGGGGTACCTGGCCGCCGTCAAACTGGCCGACCAGCACGGCTATGGCAAATACTCGGCCAACCACGGCAAGTTTGAGACCGAGTTCCTGGCCGTCTCCACCGGATACCCGCTCTTTTCTGTGCTGAACATGCTCACCTGGCTGGAAAACGGCGTACTCGCTAATCCGCAGGACAAGTTGCGCTTCGAAGCCGCGGTCGGTGAACCGGTGACGCTCTTGGGAGATACGATTGATGCAGTACGGGAGATGTTGGGCTCACAGTTCACTGCTTATCTGAACACGCTCAATACCGCGCCGGAACACCAGGCCGAGGGAGACAAGCCGAAGCGTGGTAGAAAAGCCAAGTGAGGTGGGGTATGATAACCCTATATGCGCGAGCGATCTGCTTGCGTAACTGCGGACGGTTCACGCACGTCAGTTCGGACTTTGGCTCACAGTACCACACGCACACCTTCGTCACCAGCGAGGCGCTGTATGCCAGCCTGACCCGCGCTGCGACATGGCGGCACGCGGGCAAGGCTATAGATCTGGACGAAGACGCTCAAAAGCCAACCAGTGCGGATTACTTTTTGTGCGACTACGATGTAGCGAAAAAGCCGGTCTGGTTTACGCCGGGACTATTCGTGGATGAGCGGGGAGAGCCGCTTGCCAAGCAGCGTGGTGTAGCCGACAAGAACGACTTTAACGTGATCAGCGAGGGACATCCAGGCACGAGTCACCCTTACTTTGTCCCCACCTATGGGCGAATCGAGAGCATCTTACCAGATCAACGGATGCTGGCCTACGCTTTTTCTCCCAGCCGCGCCGAAATGGAGTGGTTCAGGGTCAATCAGACGTTTCTGCTGGGCAAGAAACGCACAATGTTCCAGGTGACGGAACTTTCTGGCGTGGTTGCAGGCCAGTGGAGTGAAGGGCAATGCGCCACGGGTTGGTTGGAATTGCCGCCGACTTTTGGAGCGCGCTTCCAAAGTTTCGCAATTCTGGCGGCGACGATGCGATACCTGATCGTGCAGGGGATAACCAGGGAGACTGTCAAGTATGTCGAGTTCCCTTTGCCTGGCGCAACACTTTGCCTGCCCGACTTTTACGTGGAGCGCATTCCTGGAATGGAAGTAGTCTGATCAGCCAGCGTGAAAGCGAATGGAGTGCGGCGGTGTGTTGCCGCGCTCTCTGAACTTCGATGCAGTGGGCGATACACAGCTTGCATCACTTCACCGCCCACGCCTGCACTCTCGCCGTTGTGCTGCTGGCCGAGCTGCACGGGCGCTGCGGCTACTTTCCCGCCCACTTGCGGCTGCGCCCGGTGGAAGGCCCGGACGGCAGTCCGCGCCTGCCGCCGCAGTATGAGGTGGCCGAGATCCTGGACTTGCAGGCCGCGCGCGACGCCGCGCGCAAGAAACGCTGAAAGGAGGCACCCATTGACCCAAACCCTATTCGTAGACAAATCCACCGCCACCTTCGCCGATCCGCTGTTGGCCTTCGGGCTGGCGGTGGTGGTGCGCGACGTGCTGGAGCGCACCGGCAAGCGCGGCCAGGCCGCCGTGAGCCTGAGCGACTGCGGCGCGTATTACCGCCTCGATTGCTCTCCTGCGCTCGACGACGCCCGGCTGGCGGCGCTGAAAGAGCCTTACGTCCCGGCTCCGGCCATCCGCACGCTCAAGAACGCCGCCACGCTGCCGGCCGACCTGCCGCCGCAGGCGATCGTGGACTATGAGGCTGAGCGAGATAAACGCGCCGAGTTCTTCGAGTTGCGCAAGGCCCTGCCCAAAGAGGCTTTGATCGCCCAGGCGCGCGGCGAGGTCCACCCGGCGCTGGAGGCCCTGCGCGGCCAGGAGCCGCACCCCGATTGGGACATCTTCCGCGCCATCAACCCCTCGGCGCTCGTCGGCTACAACAAGCTGATGGCCTGGTGGTGGGCGGTGCAGGACGCGCTGCCGGAGGTGCTCGCGCTCGTGCGCGATCTCTTCGCCCAGACGCCCAACGATCTGGACGCGGCCACCGTCGCCTGGGCGAAACTGGACAAGGCCCACGGCTGGGGGATCAAGCCTGCTACGACCGCCGCCCAGGTCTACAACCCCGGCCAGGGCAAGGGCCAGAACCGGGCCAAGGCCGATAAACTGCAGATGGGTAACGTGGACGGCTTCTGGCTGGTCGAGTGGCTCAAGGCGGTCGGTTTTTACCGCGCCGCGCTGACCAGGACCCTGAGCGGCGTCAAGGACCGCAAGACCTATGTGCTGGCCCCGGCCGAGATTGATCTGCTGGAAAGCAACCGGATTATGGGCGTTTTCAAGCGGCGCATGGCGCGCGCCGAGACCGCCATCCGCTCCGATGTGCTGGCCGCGCTGCGTTATACCCGCGCGCTGCTCGAATTCACCCGCCAGAGCGAGGGCGCCGGCCTGAAGGCGCGGTTGTTCAAGCAGCAACGACCGTCCCGCGTCGTCTCTGGCTTTTACAGCGCCTTCTACAAGGATCTGGGAAACGCCGTGGCCGTGATGAACCTGTCCTTCATCGGCCTGCCGGACTGGATCCGCGTGGCAGACGAGGGCGACGTGGCGGACGCGCTGGACGTGCTGGAAGAGCACGAGGCGGTCGTGCGCCCGCTCGACGAGAGCCATGGCGACGCCTACAATCTGCTGCTGCTCTACCGTGACTTTGTTTCTGGCAGCGACCTGCGCCCCTTTTTCGAGTTTACCACCGCCTACAGCGGCTATCTCATCGGCCAGCGGGAGCGGCCCGGCGGCCGTGCCCGCCAGTTCACGACAGTCAATTTGAGGAGGTTGATAATGAACAGTCCAGAAGGTCCGCGTTTGACCAAGATCCTGGAAACGCCCGGTTTCCAGAATATCGCCTACGCCATCCGGCAGTCCACCGTCACCGCCCAGTACCGCAAACAGCAGGGCGACCGGCGCTACGATGTGCGCTATGGCCTGGGGCAGCAGTTGGCGCGCAAGGCGGCCTACCCGCAGGAGTTCATCGCCGAGCTGGCCGACTTTTTGGCCAGGTACAACGCCGAAAACGCCCAGGTGATGGAGAACCGCCCCGGCCCCTACCGGCGCAGCGTCCACACCAGCGACATTGACGAGATCGTGGCGCTGATCGACGAGTACGGCGACTCGCGCCTGATCTGCAATCTGCTCGTGGCCTACGGCTACGCTCGCCTGCCGCGCGAGGGAGTAGAGGAAATACCGGAAGAGGAGATTGTGGGCGAAGAAGAAGCAACAGACGATACTCAACAAGAGGAGGAATGACATGACTCAGCATATCTATTCGCTATCCATTTCGGCCCAGGCCACGCTCGACATGCACAGCCTGAACAACGAGGGCGGCGAGGGCAACCAGATCACCACGCGCATGGTAAACGTCGTCGGCGAGGATCGGCGCATGTACAACGTCAACGCCATCAGCGGCGACATGCTCAAGCACATCCAGGCCGAGCACCTGTTCCGGCTGCTCTCCGGGCGACCGGATACGCCGTTGTGCGCCGGCTGCCGCGAGTTCAACGCCAACCGCATCAGCGCTGATGCTGCCTATAGCAAGGCCATCGAAGGCAAGTCCGACGCCGAGGCCATCACACTGCTGCTGGAGACCTGCGCGTTGGACGACCTGGCCGGCAACCTGATCACCGCCGGCAACCGCTCCATCCCGCGCAAGAGCGTGGCCGAGTTCAGTTGGGTGGTGGGGCTGCCCGACCTGACCACGACCGACAGCTACTTTCACGTCAAGTACGCCAGCGAGCGCAGTGCGGCGGCGCGCGCAGCGGACGAGGCCGAGGCGGCGCGCGGGGCCAATCTGGGCCAGGCGATTTTCCACCGCCCGGCCTCCAGCGGCGTCTACGCCATCGTGGCCAACTTTGAAGCGGCGCGCATCGGCTTCAACGATATCGTGCAGACCTACGCGGTGGACGAGGCTCAACGGACGGCGCGTTACCGGGCGCTGCTGGAGAGCATCCTGTACACCTTCCTGGAGCCAAACGGCGCGATGCGCGGCACACAGAACCCCCACATTGTGGATTTCCAAGGCGTCGTCGCCGTGAGCAGTGGCGTGGCACCGGCGCCCACGATGAGCCCGATCAACAGCCGCTATCGGGAGCAATTGCAGGGGGTGCAACAGGCGCTGGAAAAAGTGCGCCCCGGTGCGATCACGCTGCACGAGTTCGGCTCGCTGGCGCAGTTCAGCCAGATAATGACCGAGGTGATCGAGACGACCGCGCCATACACACTGAGTTACCAATAGGAGGGGATATGTGGCTGATCGCAGAATACCAACCGACGGCGCTGTTTAGCCTGAAGCCAGCCTGGGCTACCTCTTCGGGCGGCAAGAGCCTGCTCGTGCCGACGCCCTACGCGATCAAGATGGCGCTACTGGATGCGGCCTTCCGCACAGCAGGCGTGACGGCGGCGCAGGAGGCCTGGCCCTGGCTACGCGACCTGATCGTCGCGCTGCGGCCGGCGGAGCGGGTGGTCGTGACCAACCTGTTTACCAAGATCCTCAAGCCGCGCCGCACCGAGGCCGGGCCGGGGACTCAGCACGCCGGGCCGCTGGGCAAGACAATCGCCTTCCGCGAGTACGTCTACTTTGACGGGTCACTGGGGATCGCCCTGAGTGGAGAATCCATCGAGCAGGCGCGCCTGGCGGAGTGGCTGCTCAACGTCAACTATCTGGGCAAGCGTGGCGGGTTCGTGCAGTTGCTACGCCCGCCTGCGGCGGCGGATGATCTCCCGCCGGAATTTGTCATCGTGGACAGGAACCCGAACCGGCCTTTTCTGGCCGATGGCATCATCCAGCAACTGGACGACTGCGACCCCAGCCTGACGTTCGATAAGGCCAACGTCTACAGCGGCAGGGGGGTCAAGCTGGGCAAGGAGCGCGTGCTGCGCCACGTCGTTCTGCCTTACCGGCTGGCGCGTTCGAGCAAGTCGTTCAGCCTATACGAGCGGATAGAATGAAACCTGAACAAACGGGTTCCCCTTCCCGTGTCGGGGAGGGGACAGGGGATGGGTCTATGCACCACTTCACTGCCCACCGCTTGCGCTTCGTCGCCGAAGTGCGGGAGACGGTTGAACTGAACGAGCATCAGGGCTCTGCCATCCGCGGCGCGCTCTTCCACGCCCTGCGCGACCGCTTCTGCGGTAACAAAGAGGCCGAGGAGTGTATCGTCTGCCCCCTGGTCGCCGCCTGCCCGGTGGCAACGCTGGTCAGCACACTCAACCCCGGCGGCGAGCGCGGCCGCGACGTACCGCGGCCTTACACCATCCAGCCGCCGCTGCCTGGCGCGGGCGGTCATCTCATCGAGAACGGCGACCGGATCTTTTACCGCTACGACCCAGGCGAGTGGTTCGAGTTCGGCCTCACGCTCTACGCCCAGGCGCTGCAACTGTTCCCCTACGTCGTCCTGGCCATACAGGAATTCGAACGCGGGGGCCTGGGCCGCAAGCTGGAGCAGACTGATGGGCGCTGGCGGCGGGGTGCCTTGAGAATTCAGGAGGTCTGGGCCGAGAACCCACTCACAGGCGAACGGCAGCCTGTGCTGAACGAGGGCAGCAGGATGGTCCAGGTGCCCGACATCCCGGTTACTCACACCCAGATACGACAATCTCCAATCCCCAACTCCCGATTTCCAATCTCTATTCACTTCCTTGCCCCAACCCGCCTCATTCAACACAGCCACCTGCTCAAGCCACACGAATTCCGCTTCCAACCCCTCTTCCAGCGGCTGATAGAGCGACTGGAGGCCCTGAGCCGTGACTTTACCGACACGCCGCTGCACTTCGATGATCCGGTGGGGCTGATTGAGGCCGCCGGGCGCGTGCGCGTGGTCGAGAACAAGCTGCGGTGGGAGGAGCTGCGCAGCTACTCGACCCGCCGCCGGGCTGACTCGCCCACTTCTGGATTGCTGGGCAGCATCGCGCTGGAGGCTGACGCTTGGCCACCTTTCTGGCCATGGCTGGTATGGGGCCAGTTCACCCACGTTGGGAAGGACGCGGTGAAAGGAAACGGATGGTATCTGTTGGAGGAACACAATGCCCATTGTGCAGCAACTGATAGTGGATGAATACGGCGCCTTCGTCGGCAAGCACAGCGGCCGGCTGCAGGTGACCAAGGACAAGGAAAAGCTGGCCGAAGCGCCGCTGCTGCACCTGGAGCAGGTGCTGGTGACCGGGCAGGGTATCGGCTTCTCGGCCGACGCCGTCCGCGCGTGCTGCACGGCCGGTATCCCGATCTATTTCCTGGATAGCCGCGGCCGCCCCTATGCGGCGCTGTACGCGGCGGGGCTGACCGGCACGGTGCTCACCCGGCGCGAGCAGTTGTTGGCCTATACCGACCGGCGCGGCCTGGAGCTGGCGCTGGCCTTTGCGCGGGGCAAGATCGAAAATCAGGCGGGTTTCCTGCGCTACGCCGCCAAGTATCGCCAGGAGACCGACCCGGATCTCTACCAGGAGATGCGCTTGTGCGCCGACGAGGTGCGCGATCACCTGGAGGAGCTGCGCCGATTGGAGGGGAACACCGTGGACGACGTGCGCTTCCAAATCCTCTCCGCCGAGGGCCGGGCGGCGCAAAAGTATTGGAGCGCGCTCAAGTCGGTTCTCCCGGAGCAGTATGGCTGGCCCGGTCGAAAGGGACGAGGTGCCAAAGATTCGATCAACGCCGCTCTGAACTATGGCTACGGCATCCTCTACGGGCAGATCGAGCGGGCGCTGGTGCTGGCCGGGCTCGATCCTTACGGCGGATTCATTCACGCCGACCGGCCCGGCAAGCCCAGCCTGGTTTTCGACCTCATCGAGGAATTCCGCCAGGTCGTCGTGGATCGCACTATTGTCGGGATGGCGACGAAGGGCATGAAGTTGGAGCTGGATGACAAGGGGCTTTTGGTGGAGAGAAGCCGGCGCGATATTGCGGAGAAGGTTTTGGAGCGCCTGGAAGCGGCCGAGCGGTACGAGCGCAAGCGCCAGCCCTTGCGCATCATCATTCAGAGCCAGGCGCGGCACATCGCCACCTTTGTTCGCGGTGATCGACCAGTCTATGAGCCTTTCGCTGCCAAGTGGTGATTCATTTGTGACTCGCGACTCGCATGAAATGCTTGCTGGTATACGACATCCCGCACGACGGGACACGCACCAAGATCGCCGACTTTTGCCTGGATTACGGCCTGGACCGCATCCAGTACTCGGCCTTTCTGGGAGATTTGGCGCGCACCCACCAGGAGGAGCTGATCTTGAAGGTTGGGGAACGGTTGGGAAGTCAAGAGGGTAAAATCCAGTTGTTCGCCATCTGCGAAAAAGATTGGGATCAGCGCCTGGAGATCATCCAGGAGGCGGAAGAGGATGCTTGACCCGGAAGACGAGATGGTCTTTACTGTGACCGATCTCAAACAATACACCTATTGCGCGCGCGTCGTGTTCTACACCTACTGCCTGCCGCTCCTGCGCCCGACGACGTACAAGATGGAATCCGGGGTTGCCGCGCACGAAAAAGCGGGAAAGCAGGAGCAGCGGCGCACGTTGGCGGCCTATGGATTAACGAACGGGGAGCGACATTTTGACGTCAGGGTAGCCTCGGAAAAGCTGGGGCTCCAGGGCAAGGTCGATATGGTCATTGAAGTAGAAACGGCTGACCGCCGGGAGTGGATACCGGTGGACTACAAGCAGAGCATGCAAAAGGTCGGACAGCACGTCCGTCTTCAACTGGCTGCGTATGGGCTGATGCTGGAGGAGACTCTGGGCGGTGTGGCCAGGCAGGGGTTCGTCTATTCGCTGTTGACCCGCAAGGCCGAAGCGATCGCCCTGACAAAACGACTGCGAGACCAGGTGTGTGAAATCGCGATGGCGATGCGAGAGATGGTGCGGCGAGAGACCATGCCAGACCCGCCGGGGTCGCGTCGTGTGTGCGTCAATTGCGAGTTTCGCCGGTTCTGCAATGACGCACTGTGAGTTTTTATTGTGGCGATCGTCCGTCGCAAATCGACGGGGTTTTGGTGCAGAAGATGATTTGCTCAAAAACGCAAGCAGAAAGGATTCAAGAGGACAACACACAGGCCATAGCGCCTTCCAGGAGCCGTTCTAAGCGTCGAAATAGCCACTTGATGGCCCAGAGGGCGTATTTTTCAGCTTTGGGAGGTGGGTTGCAGGGGATTCGATCCGAACGAGGATACTGAAAGAGTCGCTTGCGTGGGGCAGTTCACGGTGCGCTACCAGGTTGCAGGGGATTCGATCCGAACGAGGATACTGAAAGGGCTATACGTGGTGGTCAATGATGGTCTGCGTCAAAAGTTGCAGGGGATTCGATCCGAACGAGGATACTGAAAGTAACTCCGGCCAGTATGGGTCCAAGCTCGGACTCGAAGTTGCAGGGGATTCGATCCGAACGAGGATACTGAAAGTTGCGTTGCGACGTTGTAAGCGGCTCCGCCGATCCTGGTTGCAGGGGATTCGATCCGAACGAGGATACTGAAAGCATATTGGACCATCAGCTTGTCCAGGTCAGACCATTGTTGCAGGGGATTCGATCCGAACGAGGATACTGAAAGTTGTAAGTGGGCTTAACCTATACATCCGGGGAACGAGTTGCAGGGGATTCGATCCGAACGAGGATACTGAAAGCAGATCAATCCAGCCGACAGCCAGTTCATAGGCTGTGTTGCAGGGGATTCGATCCGAACGAGGATACTGAAAGGTATTGGGGTGCTTGGTGAAACGACGCCGGTTTTCAGTTGCAGGGGATTCGATCCGAACGAGGATACTGAAAGTATGACATACGCCTATGGCTACTTGTGGGGCTAGAAGTTGCAGGGGATTCGATCCGAACGAGGATACTGAAAGGGAGTTGAGGCTTGACAAGCTCTTCCAGGCGAGGCAGTTGCAGGGGATTCGATCCGAACGAGGATACTGAAAGCGGACGGGTGGGGGGAGATCGGGGCAGCCTTTGGCCTGTTGCAGGGGATTCGATCCGAACGAGGATACTGAAAGTAATGCAGTGACCGCGCTTGAAAAGTTGCGCGACGAGTTGCAGGGGATTCGATCCGAACGAGGATACTGAAAGTTTGTGGCCGTGCTCGTGGGATCGCGGAGGCCGGACAGTTGCAGGGGATTCGATCCGAACGAGGATACTGAAAGCTGTGTTGCCGATCTGCATAGGCGGCAATCGCCAGAGTTGCAGGGGATTCGATCCGAACGAGGATACTGAAAGGTGTGGGCACAGCACCACCTCCACCGGCCCCACCTTGTTGCAGGGGATTCGATCCGAACGAGGATACTGAAAGACCTCGTGGCGCATTCGCATTAGGTTTAATGCCGGTGGTTGCAGGGGATTCGATCCGAACGAGGATACTGAAAGAGATTGCTATGATAGGATGAGTGACTGAGATGCGAAGTTGCAGGGGATTCGATCCGAACGAGGATACTGAAAGTTGGGACCATAGATGACCTGGTGCCATCCACGCTCTGTTGCAGGGGATTCGATCCGAACGAGGATACTGAAAGATTGCTACTGATCCGGCCCACCAATGTGATAAACCGGTTGCAGGGGATTCGATCCGAACGAGGATACTGAAAGCAGCACCGCCTCCTCCGCCTCTACGTTCTGCGGAACCGGTTGCAGGGGATTCGATCCGAACGAGGATACTGAAAGTCGTACTAGTCCTCGCTGCGCTCGTCCTCGCGTGCGGTTGCAGGGGATTCGATCCGAACGAGGATACTGAAAGAACACGCAGGAGACTGAGACATGGCCGTCAGCAACGGTTGCAGGGGATTCGATCCGAACGAGGATACTGAAAGAGCTTCTCCATCCATTCCCCGAACTCTGCCGGGAAAGTTGCAGGGGATTCGATCCGAACGAGGATACTGAAAGGTGCGATGGCGCATACCCTCATGGCCCGCATGCGGAGTTGCAGGGGATTCGATCCGAACGAGGATACTGAAAGAGATCATCCAGACGATTGGCGTCACTCCCGGCACCAGTTGCAGGGGATTCGATCCGAACGAGGATACTGAAAGCACATACGTGTGGGTTGCTGGCAGGAGTGCACCCCACAGTTGCAGGGGATTCGATCCGAACGAGGATACTGAAAGCACCAGGGCCAGCTCTGCTACCAGGATCACACAGAGGTTGCAGGGGATTCGATCCGAACGAGGATACTGAAAGAAGGGCTCCCCCCGGTGACCCGGCCCTACCCCAGAGGTTGCAGGGGATTCGATCCGAACGAGGATACTGAAAGTTTGATGCCATTTCACAATCCTTTAGCTCGCTGGCTGGTTGCAGGGGATTCGATCCGAACGAGGATACTGAAAGACCTACGCCGTCACGCCGGCCGCCCATGACCTCAAAGTTGCAGGGGATTCGATCCGAACGAGGATACTGAAAGAATGACTCAGGTCGTTCAGTTCGCCGCCACCCACTAGTTGCAGGGGATTCGATCCGAACGAGGATACTGAAAGTCGGGGAGGGCAATCGGGTGCGGGCACGAACCGCTCAGTTGCAGGGGATTCGATCCGAACGAGGATACTGAAAGCATGGTCCTCGATCCAGTTCGCAAACAGGTCCTCCCCGGTTGCAGGGGATTCGATCCGAACGAGGATACTGAAAGTTCCTGCACCATCGTGTCCACGTCGCTGCCATCCCAGTTGCAGGGGATTCGATCCGAACGAGGATACTGAAAGTATGAATTCCCGTTGCCACTCAAGCGGTTGTGGACAGTTGCAGGGGATTCGATCCGAACGAGGATACTGAAAGCGGTGTAGACGCGGCGGATCGTGGTCGAACCGTCCAGTTGCAGGGGATTCGATCCGAACGAGGATACTGAAAGTAACGGGCAGCCGTTCTCCGCTGTCCACAACCGCTGTTGCAGGGGATTCGATCCGAACGAGGATACTGAAAGCGCCGTGGATCGGCAGCCGCAGGTTGTGGCATAGCCGGTTGCAGGGGATTCGATCCGAACGAGGATACTGAAAGGTGTAAGGGGGATGGTGCGTTTCTCCGCTGTTTGCCGGTTGCAGGGGATTCGATCCGAACGAGGATACTGAAAGCGAACACAGAGAGCTTTTCCAGGAGAGAATAATCTTGTTGCAGGGGATTCGATCCGAACGAGGATACTGAAAGAGATGCAGACTGGTCACGCATCCCAGACCAAGTACAGGTTGCAGGGGATTCGATCCGAACGAGGATACTGAAAGGCTGATCGCCCGCGATCCGAGGGGCGAACGTCCCTGGTTGCAGGGGATTCGATCCGAACGAGGATACTGAAAGCCGTCTAACAATGGTCTAGGGCCAACCTCCAGGACCGACTACCACAGATGATAGAAATCGAGTAAGATACCTACGTCTGGCTAGACGAACTGCACATTAACAAGGGCATAACCAAGTACCACAGACCACCC
>Ga0315544_1000292_pt1 | contig 49178 bp, 35 predicted proteins | sample SalMarSW160130MG_2_FD_202543 | JGI IMG/M metagenome (GOLD analysis project Ga0315544, IMG submission 202543) | Salt marsh sediment microbial communities from the Plum Island Ecosystem LTER, Massachusetts, United States - Salt Marsh Sediment SW1601-130 ...
CGTTCGTCAGGCTTGTCCCGGTGCTCTCGTCAACAGCGATAACTACAACAAGCCGGTCATTACCGGCACTGCCAATGTCAATGCTGTGGCTTAGTCCTGTCGAACCGCTTGCCCGTTGAAATTCTATTGGCCCTGACGTAAGACTCAAGGATAAAAGAAATGAGATAATTAATAATACTTTTGTGGTTTTTAACATTAAAACCTCCTTAATTTGGTTAGAGAAAAATCTTTTTTTAACTTAATTTTACATTATTAGTTTTAATTTTACATTTTAAATTTATATAAATACACTATAATTGTCAACCCCTTTTTCTTTGTATTTTTTAATTTCACAGAGGGGTCTTGTTCCATAACTCATATATTGCAAGTATTTTATCGGATTTGTAAACGCGAAAAACTCTTTTTCAAATTAGGGAATTTCCCGATTTTTTAAGGAATTTCTGCCACGAAGGCACCAAGTCACAAAGAACAAAAACAATTTATTTAACCACAAAACAGACTAAATACACTAAATTTCTAATATTGTTTTTTTAAACTAAAACCTAAAACCCAAGACCTAAAACCTAAGACCTAAAACCTAATTAACTATCTAATCAGAGTCATTTTAAGGCTCTTTGTGATTTCGCCATCTTTTAGTACGCAGAAGTATATCCCGCTTGGGACCGGACCGTCTTTGCCTTCAGCGAACCATGTTACGGAATGGCTGCCTGCCGGCATTCCTTCAGCAAGTGTTTTAATATGACTCCCTGCGATATTAAATATATCCAGGGACATATTGCCGTTGTTCTGACTACTTGGCAGGTAATAGCTTATATCGATTTGATTGCTGAAGACAAATGGGGTAATACCCAGAAGAGAGGCAGTGTTTTTATCCGGTATATCTTCATCGATACCGCTTACCCAGTCACTTCTATCGAACCATGCCATTTGCTCAGGGTGGTTTACATATAAGATTCCATAAATGCCGTCTGCTATCCTTTCTATCGAAGGCTTTACATTTTGACTTACCACATCGTCGGCAAAAGAAACTTCTGGACTCCAGATACCAGAAGCGTAGGTTCTATGTCTATAAAAACCTTCGGCAGCGCCCCCCGTTGTTTGACAAATAACTCCAAATCCATCTCCATTTCTTGCTGTGACGTCATTTACGAGGCTGTTGGTAGAAGAAGTATCGAGTATTGTTCCCATAACCCAACCACTTCCATCATCATAAGTAATACTATATCTGACAGAATACGATGATTCTTCTTCACCATTGGGATAAACGGCTATAACAGTATCTCCGTATGCGCCTATAGATGTCACATAGGCACTATTGGATCCAACATACGATAAAGGGCCATAATTTATCCAACCAGACCATCCGCCGGTAACATAAAGACTATCATCTGTGCCAATGTATGAGACCCAAATTCTTGGAGTAACTGAATGGCAGGCATCCAGCCCCCTATTTGCATTTACGACTTCAGTATCAAAACTATCATCCCAATTCGTTGCTATCGTATCACTATAGTATAATTTCAGTGAGTCGTTGTCCATAATAGAGAAATAAAACAGATAGTAAATAGAAGCACCATCATCATTGCTGCTTAGCGTTATCTCTCTTAAAATAACTCCTTCATCGATTACCGTCACGTAGCCATATGCGTCATCCGAGCTGCCATCACTGGTGTTAAATCTTCTGATACGCCCCTCAGTATTATTAGTATATGTATAAGCCAAGTAAAAATGGTTTTTAAACACAACAGCGTCTATATCGATTTCATGAATGAGAGATGCAGTCCATTCATAAGTCTCTGCCCAGGTTCTTCCTGTATCTTGTGACATGTTTATGGTGAATTTATAGTTTGATGGACCTTCCTGGTAAAAAAGCGCGGCAAAAAGGTTTCCGGTGGTATTGTCTACGTCAAGATCTATATCTAAAATTGAGTCTCTGGTACCAACCCGGACGTCATCACCCCATCTTGCGGATATTTTTATGGGTTCCTTCCACTGTATTCCTATGGCTGCATCATCCAATTCCGGTGAATTTTTTAGTAATTCTATCGCTTCTTCGTAGTTACCGCTATTCCACTTTTCTTCAATGATATCGGCTTTTACTTCGGATTCTTCTTCACATTCTATGTCGATGATTGCGTTTCCTTTTTCATATGCAGTTAAATTTTCAAGCGTTTGTGAGGAAGAACCATTTGCCCGTATAGTAAAGACAAGCAATAAACAAACAAAAACTAGTAAAAATTTTCCCATAAAATATCTCCTTATTTTTATAAAGTTAAACATATTTTATGTTTGCATCTTTAGTTGGATATTATATATGTATTATAATGAACATTCGATTCTTTGTCAAGAAATTTAATAGTTAGGGGTTGGATGCTAAATGAAAGTAGGCCACCCCACTTTTAAAGGTTTTAGATTTTTTATTTGTTTTTCCTATTCAACGATTCAACTATTTGATAATTCAACTGGTCCGCAGGATCCGTAACACTATTCAACCATTCAATTAATCCGAAGGATTCGTAACACTATTTGACTATTTGATTATTTAACCATTTAACTATAGCGATAGCTATTGTGATGAGATTCAAAAAACTAGACCCGACCCCTCTACCCACATTAAATTTTCTTTCAAAAAATCCAACAGTCATGAGTCAGAAAGATATTGAATTGTTGAATAGTTGAATGGTAACAGAGAACTACGAACCAGGAACTACGAATTATATTATTCAAAACCCAAGACCTGACCCCTCTATCCACTAACAAAAAAAGGCGGGGAATGCCCGCCTTTTTTATTCTTCTGTTTTTTTTGTTGCTATTTAATTATTTTCCCATTTTACTATTTAACTGATCCTTAGTATCTCTAATTCAAGTTTTTTGCTATCTGGTACTCTGCTCTATACTGTCCGAATCTTTTATTTGTTAATTTCATTTTTAACCTCCGTTTATTTATCAAGTTAGACGCGGATGGGCTGGATTTGTTTCGAAATACCTTGACTAATTTTTATCAATCTCTATAATATCAATATAAAAGGGGGCTTTATGTTTTGTATTAAAGTAACTAGGTCAGAGAATCTTTCAAGATCGTTGATCATTATTTTGACAATATTCTTAATCGTTCCATCTCTTTATGCTGACTGGGTAACCGGAACTGTTCCCGTTGGAGGTGCCCCTGAAGCTTCTTGCGTAAATCCAAACACAAATAAGATATATGTGGCAAATGCTGGCAGTTACGATGTAACGGTGATTGATGAGGTTGCCGAATATACTTCTCCTCTTGCTTCATCGGTTATTCCATTAGCTGATAACGAAACAACGGACCGGATTCCTTCTTTTACAGGGATATCCGTCAATTCGCGAATTCCACCCAATAGCAATATCATGCAGGTTCTCTATCAATTGGAAACGACACAGGGGCAGTGGGAAGAAGCAACAATTACCTCAGGTGGGGGGACCTCAACTGTTGCTTGGTCAGGCTTCGCCCCTTGATTCCCTTGTAATTGGATTTCACTCTCTTTATGTGGTAGCACTTGATAGTACGTCAGGAACCATAAATATGACGGAAAATTATGCCGGTAGTATTACTCCTTACTATTTCCTTGTTAGAGTAGCCGGAGCAGGTATTAAAGACGGACTTCTGAATCCGGACAGATTAATGCTTTCTTGCGATAATATGTTTGTTAATTCTGCAGTTATAACATATCAAATACCGCAAGGCGAGGGTGATCAACATGTAATTCTTCGAGTCTATAACATTTATGGGGGTTTGGTGAAGGAACTTGTTAACACGGAATGTGTTCCCGGAACTTATAATGTAACGTGGAATGGCAAGAATTTATATGGTGTAACTGTCCCAAGCGGCGTTTATTTTTATAATCTTGTGACGGATATCGGAGATATATCGAGGAAGAGCGTAGTTGTTAGATAGAATAGGTAGGGAGTAGTAAGTAGTAAGTAGATAATAGATACCAGGTGCCAGGGATTAAGGAATTTAATAGTCATGCGTCACGAGTCTTGCGGCATGAGTCAAAAAAAGTAATTCTCACACAGAGGCACAGAGAACACAGGGAATTTTTTGTTTGTTTTTTTTGACTCGAAACCTGGAAACTGTATCCCTAAATTTTAATTGTCCACAGATTAACACTGATTTTTTTGTTATTTTTTAACTTGAACCCTTGAAACCTGGAATTCTGGAACCCTTATCCCTTAAATTTCTACAACCAGAAAGAAAGCTTTGCAAGCGGTCCCGAAAAGGAGACTCCCGCGTAATTATTATAGTTAAAACCCAAACCAATATTAAATCTATAAAATTCGTAATTTAAAGAAGCGGAAAAATTATTGAAGTTAAGCGAACCGTAAGACGAATTTAAGGTGTATAAATCCAAATTGTAATTATCGGGAAGGAAAATCTTTAAATTAGCTCCATAAGATAATTGAGCTTCCTCGAGGGGCTCGATATAAAAAGCTCCTATGAAAGGAGTCAGAGTGAAACTCTGCGTTGTAAAAGAAAAGCCGCCGTTTATCGAATAAAGAGTCAGAGATTCCTCGCTTGAAAAAATACTCTGATAAAAACAGTTAAAATGTAAGGAATAAAGGTTTGCGGAAATTTTCCCCGTAATTCCATAAGTGTCATCGATATCCTTGCCCAGATAGGTGGCTTCGACTGAAGAATTAAGGAATATGATTTTTCTCGGTTGTTTATTCGTGTATATCGGACTGGGAGAAATCAAGTCCGAATCATCTACATAAGAGTAATCGTCATATCTCACATCGGTCACGAGAACGGAAGATTCATCAAAAGAAATATTATCATAAATCCAATAAAGGGAATTATTATCTGAATAATTGTCATATTTATATTTTTTCTTATAGTATTTTCTATCATAATCATAACCATAGTCATGTTTATATTTGTCCTTATCTTTTTCTTTTACTTTTTTCTTTTCTTTTACCTTTACTTCGATTTTATGTTCTTCTTTTTTCTTTTCCTTTACAATCTTATCTTTAACCTCTTTAATACGGCTGTCTGCTTCAGGCGATTTTTTCTCCTCTTTTTTCTCTTCTATTTTTTCTGTTTCCTTTGTAATTTTATCTTTAATTTCTTGAATGAAACTCTTTCCCTCTGTAAACATTGGAATGAAAAACAATAATGAGACCAAAAATATGTTATTTATTAAATTTTTCATTTTATCCTCCTTTTATAAATAAGACCTTGTGGATTTACTGTCGGTTTCATTTTAAACCACGAGATTACACCCTGGTACAGTCGTTCCTCCCTACAGGGCAGGCAGATTGACACAGAAAAAACAATTTATTTAACCACGAAACACACAAAATACACTAAATTTCTATTGTGGTTTTTTAAAATTGGAACCCAGGATCCGGTATCTGGTAGCTAACTCTTGACTCGTGACTCACGACTCGGTTGATTATTCAACCGAGTCGAAGAATCTAAAGACCTGACCCCTTTACACTTTATGAGTCAAAAATTCGGAAGGGTGATGGAAAAAACAATGGTTTATAATTCCTCCTTTGTAACGGTTGGCGCCGGTTTGTCCCCCGGGATTTATTTCATAAGTATAGAAGGTTTTGAATCGGTAAAGATAGAAAAATTGAGATAGGAATAGGAACAACGGATTACACGAATAGCACGAATAGTTTTTTATGTTTTTACTATTTGACGATTCAACTATTTAACCACTCAACTGATTCGAAGGATCTGTATTGCTAACCCCTAAAATAACTATTTAACTGATTCAACAATTTAACCATTTGACTTAGATCCGAAGAATGGGGTGGAGGGGTGATTTCAAAAAATTGTCAAGTGTTGAGATTTGACCCCATGACCCCTTCGTTTCTGGTCATTACCGGAGTCAAATCGGTTTCTTTGCAAATGGGACACTTCATTTTTTACCTACCAATAATTATGCAGATTTTACCTAAATATTCAAGGGGAGAATTGGGGTGTAAGGCAAGATAGCTATACTCTTGACTTCTTTAAAAGTTTTTGTTATAATCTTTCAGAATGAATAAGAAATTAGAGATGCAGCTATTTTATGATAGTGTACTATATTGGTTCGAGTTTCAAAAAAATATTCCGTGAATGGAAGGGGGCGATTCTATGGCAAAAATGATGAAAGCGGCCTATCTACCAGGCGATAGTACGGTTGAGCTGAGGGAGGTTGAAATCCCAACGCCAGGCCATGGTCAGGTACTCATTAAAATGAAATCCTCAACGATATGCGGAAGCGATATCCGGGCGATCTACCGCGAACATCTCGGCAAAGGCCCGGAAGGGTACCAGAACAAGATCGCGGGACATGAGCCTGCAGGTCAGATCGTGAAATGCGGGCCCGGAATGAGGAGGTTCAAGGAAGGTGATAGGGTTGCAGTGTACCATATCTCGGGTTGCGGTCTCTGCAACGATTGCCGCAGGGGCTACATGATAAGCTGTACAAGCCCGCTCCGGGCTGCATACGGGTGGCAACGCGACGGAGGGATGGCGCCCTATCTTCTTGCCGAAGAAAGGGATTGTATCCACCTGCCCGATGAACTAACCTACACTGACGGCGCGCAGGTGGCATGCGGTTTTGGAACCGTATACGAAGCGCTACAAAAGATAGGGATTTGCGGTAATGACGATGTCCTCGTTGTCGGCCTCGGCCCGGTAGGTCTGGCCACACTTGTGGTTGCAAAAGCCATGGGGGCTCAGAAGCTTATCGGTGTGGACGTGACTCCGGAACGATGCAAGATAGCAGAGGACAAAAAACTTGCCGACCATGTATTTGTTTCGGGTGCAGATACGCTTAAAGAGATCCTTGCGATAACTCGTGGCAACGGAGTCGAACGCGCTATCGACTGTTCGGGCAATACCCATGGGCGACAGCTTTCCATAAGGGCGACCCGTAAATGGGGAAAGATTGCAATGGTCGGCGAAGGCGGTACAGTTGAATTTAACCCAAGCCCGGACATTATCCATGAGCAGAAGACCATTTTCGGCTCGTGGGTGACGAGCATCTGGCTCATGGAGGAACTGGTCGAGCGTCTCGTTCGCTGGGGTATTCATCCGGAAGACCTGGTAACTCATCGTTTTACACTCGATAGGGTCTCCGAAGCCTATGCGCTTATGAATGAGGGCAAATGCGGCAAAGTAGCAGTGGTGTTCGACGAAGAAATTAAATGAAATACAATAATAAATCATCCACGGTGGTCTGTAAATGGCTATGACTCAGAAAGAGCGGATTTTTAGAGGCGACCCCGACGGCGTCGATCCGGATAAAGTCCCCAAGAAGATTCTTAAAAGCGGCGCAAAACTTCCTTGCATCGGCCTGGGGACTTTCGGTAGTGACCGCTTCAGTGCTGAAGCAGTGGCCAAAGCAGTAAAGGGGGCTATATCGGTAGGATACCGACATATCGACTGCGCTTCCGTCTATGGTAATGAAGCAAAAATCGGTACTGTGCTCAGGGAAGTAAGGGAAAATGGTCTCAAGAGAGAAGAGTTGTGGATTACCTCAAAGCTCTGGAACGATAAGCACGGGGAGAAAGATGTAATTCCATCATGCAAACAATCGCTCAAGGACCTGCAGTTGGATTATCTTGACCTCTACCTGATACATTGGCCATTTCCAAATTTTCACGCTAAAGGTGTCGATATCACTTCGCGTGATCCCAATGCAAAACCCTACATCCACGAAAACTATATGAAGACGTGGAGACAACTGGAAAAGCTCGTGGGAATGGGCCTGGTGAAACATATTGGCACATCGAATATGACCATCCCGAAATTAAAGCTGCTTCTGCGGGACGCGGAAATAAAACCCGTTTGCAATGAATTGGAACTGCACCCGCACTTCCAGCAGCCGGAGTTTTTCAAGTTCTTACTCGATAACGGTATCATACCTATCGGGTTCAGTCCGATCGGCTCACCGCTCCGGCCCGAGCGCGACCGGTCAGCGGGAGATACCGTTGACATTGAAGATCCGGTGATCGTGAAAATTGCGGAACGGTTGAACGTCCACCCGGCAGTGGTTTGCGTGAAGTGGGCAATTCAGCGTGGACAGGTTCCAATTCCTTTTTCGGTAAACCGAAACGAATACCTGGCAAACCTAAGAAGCACGGTTTCAACTCCTATTACTGAGAAAGAAATGAAAGAAATCGCGGGTATCAATAAAAATTGCCGACTTATTAAAGGACAAGTATTTTTATGGAAACAGAACCAGAGCTGGGAAGACTTATGGGACCCGAGCGGGGAGATTACTCCTCCGTAATGTCAAAAGGCGATTTCTCAACTCATACCGAGGAGAAAGATAAAAAATATTCACATGACTGGTGAAACATTGTTAGAGATGTGTGATATTACTAAACGATTTCCAGGCGTAGTCGCATTAGACAGGGTGAACTTAAGTTTGGAAAAGGGTGAGGTACATGTTCTTGTTGGTGAGAACGGAGCAGGTAAGTCTACGCTGATGAAGATTTTAACTGGTGCTTATTCTAAAGATAAGGGGCAAATCTTCTTTATGGGAAAAGAGCTTTATGTCAAGAACCCACGTGAAGCACTCGATCTCGGTATCAGTATGATTTACCAGGAAACCAGCCTGGTACCCCATCTTAACGTTGCCGAAAACATTTACCTGGGTAGAGAGCCACTCTTTCCATCCGGATGGTTAAATAAGTCAAAGCAATATGATTTGACTGAAAAAATATTAAAGAAATTACATCTGCGTTTTTTGCCAACGACACCAATAACGAAGTTAGGAATTGCCCAACGTCGAATGGTGGAAATTGCAAAGGCTCTCTCCGCCGATTCAAAGATTATGATTATGGATGAACCAACAGCTGCTTTAACTAAGGTAGAGATTGATGAACTTTTTTCTCTTATTTCCCAGTTAAAAAAAACAGGCATATCAGTTATCTATATTTCTCATCGGTTAGAAGAAATTACTAAAATTGGGGATCGTGTAACAGTCTTACGCGATGGTCAAAAGATAAGTACAAGTGAGATTTCTGATGTAGATATCCCTTCCCTTATTCGAATGATGGTTGGAAGGGAAGTAGACGAAACACTCTATAAGAAAGAGGATGCGAAAATCGGAGAGGAATGTCTACGGGTGGAGGGACTCAGTCGGAAAGGGCACCTCAAGGATATTGACTTTACAGTCAAAAAAGGTGAAATATTAGGCATTGCAGGTTTGGTTGGAGCAGGTAGGACCGAGCTGGTTAGGGCAATCATTGGGGCTGATCCAATTGATAGGGGTAAAATATTTGTTGAGAAAAAAGAGGTTAAGATAAGATCGCCACACGATGCTATCTCTGCAGGTATAGGACTTCTCCCGGAGAATCGTAGAGATGATGGATTAGCTTTAGATTTATCAGTAAAGGATAACATTACCTTAGCTAATGTTACAAGATTTACAAGATTTGGATGGATTCGCAAATCGAACGAACGTTCCGAAAGCGAGATTTACAGGAGAGATCTAAAAATCAAATGCCAACAGCTAAATCAATCAGTAAAATTTTTAAGTGGAGGTAATCAACAAAAGATACTTATAGCAAGATGGCTTATTACTAACACGAAAATTTTAATTTTTGATGAACCGACAAGAGGAATTGATGTAGGCACAAAAACCGAGATATTCGGATTGATAAACCAACTGGCAAAAAAAGGAGTAGCGGTTATTATGATTTCCTCCTATTTACCTGAAATTCTAACAATGAGCGATAGAATAATGGTCATGCGCGAAGGGCGTATAACTGCGAGATTTGAGAAAGAAGACGCGAACCAGGAAAAAATCCTAAATTATGCTACAGTAGGATAAGGAGTTAGGTTATATTGAACATAAAGGCTTTTAAGAAAATTTTAGTAAGTAAAAGACAATCTTACATATTATTTTTCGAAAGATTGACTCCTTTTTTTTCGTTAGTAATTATGTTTCTTATACTCGGTTTCCTATCACCTTATTTTTTTACTTTAAATAACTTACTTACTATTGGAATACAAGTCTCTGTTATCGCTATAATGGCAATCGGGCAAACTTTTGTAATAATTTCAGCAGGAATAGACCTTTCGGTTGGTTCGGTTTTAGCTCTTTCCGGAATAATATCAGCCATTCTAATGAGGGGAGGTTGCCCGACATCATTAGCCATTATTGCGGGGATAGGTACAGGTTCGTTTTGTGGATTTATAAATGGCTTCATTATCACCCGAGGAAAAATTGCACCTTTTATTATTACTTTAGGTATGATGGGTATTGCCCGGGGGCTCGCTTTGATTATAACCGGCGGCAATCCGGTTTTTGGGTTACCTGAAAATTTCTCTTTTTTGGGAAATGGTAGAATCTTCGGGATACCGGTACCTATAATTATCATGTCAATCATCGTTGTTATTGCATACCTTTTTCTTTCTCGCCATATTTTAGGTAGGTATACTTATGCTATCGGTAGTAACGTTGAAGCTGCCAGGTTATCGGGTATTGATATTAACCGTTATAATACCGCTGTATATATTATTTCCGGAATGTTGGCAGGGATTGCCGGTGTTCTTTTGACTTCTCGGTTAGTCACCGGTCAACCCACTGCTGGGACAGGATATGAACTCGATACCATTGCTGCCGTAGTTATTGGCGGAGCGAGTTTAATGGGCGGACAGGGAACAATTATTGGGACCATAATTGGAGCGTTTATCATGGCTACCTTAAGAAATGGATGTAACTTGCTCAATATCTCAGCATTCTGGCAGCTCATAATAATTGGGGCTGTTATTATTCTTGCTGTATATTATGACCAAGTCAGACGTCGTCACAGTGCAACACTGGGGGGATAATTGGAGCAAGAAGGGAAAATTTTAACTAATACGTAACATATAAACAAAATGGAGGATTAATATGTTTTCTAATATGCGAAATTTAGTAAAGAATCTCCTTCGATTAGCCGCTGTCTTTGGGTTCCTAATCGTTCTTATATTTTCGGGTTGCAAAGGAGAACCAAAAGAAAAAAATCGTTTTGCAGTAGTCCCAAAGACTAATGCTAATCCTTTCTGGCTCACTGTAAAAGCCGGTGCTGAACAAGCTGCTAAAGAGTTTGACGTTGAAATCATCTGGAAAGGTCCGGCTGAAGAAACAGACATTGCCGGTCAGGTAGCTATAATTGAGGATTTTATTAATAAGAAGGTTGATGCTCTGGTTATGGCTGCTTGTGATGCCAATGCTTTAGTGCCCACTGTAAAGAAAGCTGTAGATGCCGGGATTCCGGTGATTACTATTGATTCTGATGTTGATTCAGACTTGCCGTTAACCTTTATTGCAACCGATAATATCCTGGGCGGAAAGAAAGCCGCTCAAATTCTTTCAGATTTAATTGGTGCAAAAGGTGAAGTAGGATTGATACCATTTATTCCTGGCGCTGCTACTTCGATCATGAGAGAAAAAGGATTTAAGGATGAAATTACTAAGTATCCTGATATTGAGTTAGTATCCACTCTTTATTGCTACAGCGATGCAGCTCGTGGAATGTCGGTTACCGAAGATATGTTAACTTCTCATCCGGATCTTAGTGGAATTTTTGCTGCTAATGAGCCGGGAGCAGCAGGCTGTGTACAAGCATTGAAATCACTTGGATTTGCCGGCAAAGTGAAATTAGTTGCCTTTGACAGCGGTCCTACAGAGATAGAAGAGTTGAAAAAGGGAAACATTCAGGCTCTTATTGTCCAAAATCCATATAATATGGGTTATCTTGGTGTAAAAGCAGCGGTAGACGCTGTACATGGGAAAAGTGTAGAGAAGAGAATTGACACCGGTGTTACTGTGGTTACTATGGAGAATTTCAACGAACCAGAGATACAGAAAATACTTTTCCCTTTAAAGTAAAATCCGGTATTTCTTTATATGAAAGATTTGTGCCTCTATGTTTTTGGGTTTTGGGGGTCAAATCTCGACACTTGACAATTTTAAACAACTAAACAACTGAGTCATTAGTCGTCAGTCACAAGTCAAAAGAAAAAAACAACAAAAAATCCGTGTCTCTGTGATTAACTATAGTTTCGAGTTTAAAGTTTCGTGGTTCGGGAAAAAAACAGCCCAATGTTTCATTCAAATAATTCCGTAACTTTCCGCGGAAGCCCGGACATTATCCGGGAAAAAAGTGATTAAATTTTTTGTTTTTTCCTTTGAAAGTTTTTTTAAATCGATTTCATTCATTGGTAATGTTGCAAGTCCTTTTGTTACCATGTATAACTGGTCAAGAAAAGCTTTTTCCGGAGTAGCAATATAGCTGCCGTTTTTTTCCTCATATCCAAAAAACAAACTTTCCTTTACCTGCCTGAAAGTTACTTCTCTTCCTTTTATTTTGCAAACTTTTGTTCTTCTTGTCGTGGCAAAGGTGAAGGCGTAAGGAATTAAATTAAGGATGCCGTATGAAGCTAACGCAGATTCGAAAGATAAATAGTTTGGAGGATAAATAAAAGAAGCAACTTTCTCTATTTCTGTGTTTTCGCCGAGAGGGACATAAACACCTTTAGCAATTCTTTCCAGTACCCCCAGTCTAATCCATCTGTTTAGCTGGAGATACAGGTAGTTTCTCTTGAAACCGGTTATTTTTTCGAGGTCTTCTATGGTGAAAAATTTTCGCTCGAATTTTTTTATTTCCTTGAGTAAATCAAAACTTTTCATAAAACCTCAATAATTTTGTGAAATTCAGAAGGTAAAAACTTCCTTAAATCTCTTCGTAATGTTTTCCTGTCAATCTTAACTTTGGGCGAATATTTTTTGCCTAATAGCTCCGATAAATACCATAAATCAAAAAAATCTTTTGTTTCTTTCCTGTTTTTCACGCATAATTTCTTATCCTTATAGAGCTGATTCGGTGTTACGACTTGTAATAGAATAGAATAAATCGAACAGGGAGATTTTAGCATTTTTAATTCGAATTCGTAGTTTTTCTGTATTCTCTTGGAAATTTCGATTTTTATCCTGAAAGGAAAAGAAAGATAATCCTTGCCGATTTTGATTTCAGCAAGATAAGTATATCTTTTTTCGGCTAAATCGGAGATTTTCATCTCCGGGAATGGAGCAATCGTCTGTTCAATTATATTTTTAAAATTCTTTCCCAGTATATCCTGAGATAGCGAGAAATCGAGATCTTCAGAGAACCGGGGAGAGTTATAAGCTAACCTCAAGGCAGTTCCTCCTTTGAATATTAAGTATCTGGCTTCCGGAAATCTGGAAATACCACGCAAAACAAGAACTTCATAATATTCCCTGACAACCTGCGTTATATCGATAGCCAACTCTTTTGAAAACTTTTCCGCTAAATTACGTTCCATATTTCTTATCATATATGATAAGTTTTTTTGAATGTATGTCAAGGGGGTGTTTTTTAGGATTAGCAGTAAAACAAGGGGTATGAGCACGGATTAAAAAAACACCTACCGCTTAATCCCTAACCCCTGAACTACCAAATTACACTGCTTCTAATCCTATTTTTGTTTACCGTCTACGGTCTCTCTTGTCAGCCAGCCAACGGCTGTCTTGACAAGCTTACAAAAATTCATATTCTTAATATTGAAGGTTTTTTAAATTATGATTATAAATTGGGTTGCGAGAGTTTTTGTAGCAGTAAATTCGAATAAAAAGACATCGCAGATTGCATTGGCTATATCATTTGCTTTTATTCTTGCGTTAGTCCCCAAAACAAACCTTTTCTGGGTTTCGTTGTTTATTCTTACCTTCTTTCTTAAGCTAAATCAAGCAGTAGAGATGGTATTTATTGCCGTCTTCAGTCTGCTCCTTGGTTTTCTGGACAAATTCTTGGATGAAATCGGATACGCTATTCTTACAATCCCCTCATTAGGTAGCTTCTTTACGAAACTTTTCAATAGTCCGTTCTTTTATTTGACAAAGTATTATAATTCCCTTGTTATGGGTGGGCTGGCTGTGGGATTGGTACTGGCTTTGCCTATTTATTTTCTGGCGAAATACCTGGTCGATGTTTACCGCGATAAAGTGAGAGAGAAAATCGCAAATAATAAATTTATTCAGGCAGTCGTGAAACAACCTCTTCTGGCAGGGCTTAAAAGTAAATTTGGCTCGGCTGTGAGTTTTTATGATAGGATCAGGTAAACGACTATGAGTGAAGTAAAAAAAATACCGAAACTATTTATCGGAAAATTTACCGAAGAACAGTTTCGAAAGAAAATTCTGCGTAAACTCTATATACACGAATACAGAAATTATATAAATGACGTTTTCGTCCGGGATGAGGAAGGAAACTATAAGTTAAGGGAAAACCTTGATAAAAAAGATATAAAGAGACTTAAAAGTATTGCAAAGAGCATTAAAAGCAATACTGGTTTTGTCCTCCGGGGTAAACTGTCTCTTATCGGTATTCTTATCGCGGGTATAGTAGTCTTTAACATTGTATTTATGAATAAACTAATTGAAAGAGCGATGGAAAGAAGTCTTGAAAGGATCTTCGAAGCAAAAGCGGATGTCAGGGGATTGGATTTTCAGATTTTTGATGCCCGCGTTGGTATCAAATCCCTTGAAGTCGCAAACAGCAGAAAGCCTTTCCGCAATTTATTTGAGATCGGAGAGATTGATCTGCACCTCGATATGCGGCAGCTTGTAAGAAATAAGGTTGTAATCAATAATATAAAATTACAGGAAATAAAGTGGAATACGGAAAGAAAAACCTCAGGAGCCCTTCCGGGAAGCAGAGCGATAAAAGCAGGGGAAACGGAAGAGAAAGAGGGGAAAACTTTCATAGGTACTTTCCTGGAAGACGCGGGAAAAGTTGTGGCTGAAATTATAGAAAGAGAGATGAAAAACATCAAATCCCCGAAACTTTTGGAAGAACTGCCCGGGAAATATCGGGGTTTAAAGGGAAAGTGGGAAGAGACATTACAGGAGCAAAGGAAAGAAGTGGAAAATCTTCCGAAATTGATAGAGCCTGTTAAGGCGATAAAACTGGAGGACATAAAGACGGCTGAGGCGGCATTAAGCGCCTATAACATGGTTGACGAAACGTATAAAAAGGTCAAGCTGACGGAAACGAATCTCGCAGGATCCTATGATAAACTGAAACAAGATTTAAGTATGGCAAATGAGGATGAAAAAGGCGTTAGTACTGCCATCAGTAAGGATTACGCGTATCTCTCTTCTTTCATCAAATCGCCTGAAAAGAGGGAAGAGATTGCCAATGCGATTCTGAACCCTTATATAGAGAAATATCTCGGCGGGATACATGATGAGTTTAAAAGGTGGAATTATTACTTCGAAAAATTAAAACCTTTTATAAAGAGAAAAGAGGGAAGAGAACTGATCTTACGGGCTTACGGTCGAGATATTATTTTTCCCGGCGTAGCAGTACCGAAGTTCTGGCTTAAGAACATGGATGTTTCCCTGGGTAGTATAGCAAAGCGAAACCTTTATAGTGTAAAAGCGAATGATATAACGAGCGATCAGAATATAATAAATAACCCAACCACTTTTTCCATCAAAAGAATTAAAAGTAATGAAGAGGTCGAATGGGCGGGTTTGATAGATAAAAGGGAAGATAGGGAAAAGTCTGCAGTGTTTAACTTTAAAGCAAAGAATATCCCGTTTGTTTTAGGCAAGGGTATAAGAGCCTTCAAAGTCAGTAAAGCAAAAGGTATTTATAACCTTGATGGCGAGCTGTCTTTTGACCGTTTCAGTAGAGCGGGAGGAACCTTGAATTTACAACTTTTCGATATCGATCTGGATTTGAGTGATAAGGAAGATAAGATTGCGGCGAATATCAAATCTGTTCTTTCAACAAATCCTGTGGATATTCAGGTTGGTTATACGGTTTCTCGGGAAGGAAAATACACTTTTAAGATAAAGAGTAATTTGGATAAATTAATTTCCGGGACTATAGGTAAATTGGTAGCGGAGTGGGTGGACGAGACCAGGGCTAAGCTTGAGGTAGAATTAAATAATTTGCTTAGAGCCAAACTCGAAGAATACCAGGAGTATTATAAAGGCTTTATCTCCGTGGAAGAAGATTTTAAAGGAAATCTTTTGGAGGTAAAGACGTATACGCAATTAGCGGAAAAGAAAAAGCAAGAATTGCAGGCTAAGATAGAGGAAAAGAAAGCAGAAGCAAAGAAAAAGGTAGAAGAGAAAGTCGAAGAAAAAGCAAAGGAAGAAGTCGAAAAAATCAAAGAGAAAATCAAACTTCCTTTCCAATAGAGCAGGTTCCGGGTAATTTAGAATTTAGGATATGGTAAATATAGTCACCTGTCATTAGTCACTGGTCATTGGTCAATAAAAACAAAAAATAAACTTTGTATAATTGGTGTATAATTGGGGTCAATATAATTGGGGTCTATAATTGGGGTCAAATCTCGACACTTGACAATGTTAAATAACTTAGTCATTAGTCTCTGGTCACTAGTCACAAGTCAAAAAAGATAAAAAAAACAACAAAAAATTTTGTGAAAATCAGTGTAATCTGTGGCTCCTATTGTAAAAATTTATTTTTCTTATAAATCTCCATCAATTCATTCAAATTCTCGTCCGGATTGTTCATTAGCTGTGCTATTTTATCAAGCATCTTTAGCCGTTGTTGGTCTATTGTGCTGATATCTTCACCGAGATATTGAGTTACAGGGTATTCCCAGTATAGTACTTCATATCCCATTACGGATAAAAGATCCTGGTAGATCGTTCCGAGAATCATTATTTCGCCCCATGTGTCTGGTACACCGTATTTGTTCTGGTCTTTTACTTCTCCGGCTCTGAAGGCAGTCCAGGTTTGGTTTCCCGTTTCGAATTCATCTCTGGGAAAATCTACCATTTTCCTATCCGGGTCTACATACATCCATCTCTTTTCTTTTTCGTTCCAGACTTCGCAAATTACATGACCAATGTGTAAATCCGTGCCCGGAGCAAGATAAGGAGCAAAACCGTAACGAAGTCTTACCGGCATTCCGCGGGATTTCAGAATGGAGGCAAGGAGTATGGAATGGTAACGGCAGGTAACGACTAAACGATTTTCGAACTTTCGCTCAAAAGTGAGACCGGTAGAGTCTAATGCTAATAGACCTGCAAGTAATTTTTCGGCTGATGGAAATTTGTGGTCTTCGTAATGCCTGTTTTCAGGTATGCGTTTTTTATAAGGTTCTAAATCGATGGGATGAATGAATTGACACTTGATTAGTTCGCATAAGTCCTGCAAAGAATCGGGGAGATTTTCAAAGAGGTAGGAATATTTTCCGGGGTCGGTGTATTTGCTGTAGTTTTTGTAAAAATCAAGCGTATTTTCAACTTTATAAAGTTGGAGGTTTTTTGGATTATCTGCATTGCAGGCAAAAAACAATGTTGGTAAGATAAATAAAAATCTTTTAAGCATAGTTTATTTTAAAATCTTGGATAGATATGTCAAGGATTTTTATTTATCTGTTAGATGGTTAGGAAGTTGGGATGTTAGGAGGTATTTTTTCCTAAAACCTAAGACCTGGGACCCGGTACCTAATGTCGGGGTTGGGATTTAGTTGTGACTTTGGACATTGGACTTTGGACTATCAATATTCTTCTGTGAAAATCTGTGTAAGCTTGTGGTTCCTACTGGTGTTCCGGGTTAGAACATAAAATTAATATTAACGTTAAAGAATTTCATGTCGCTATGGGTTGTGGCAAACTCAAGTTCGAGATTTACATTATTAGCGGCTCTATAACCTACTCCAATTCCAAGGGAGAGGCCCATATCTTCAGATGAGGTTTCAACACCCGAAATTTTCCGGATTACGGTTTCATGTGTAATACCTATTTTGCCCTTCGTGTATATTTCATTGACCGGTATGGTTTTTACTACACCATACTCACCCATTGTTCTTATGTGTGATCTATTTCCGGGATATCCACTTATATAACCTCCACCAAGGTATCCGAGATTGAATTCACCTTCAAGTGCTGCTTCGAAATATTTGTTTTTGAAAGGTAAGGGGCAGCCGACAAGGCCTCCGAGAGAAAAGATATTTAAAGCATTTACTGAATTTAAAGCAAAAATACCGCTTTTTAACCCTAGATATATCCCCTTTTTTGGCTCATAGGCAGACCCGGTAATTGCAGTAAAACAAAAGATTACTAATAATGTGATTAAAATAAATTTTTTCATTTAAACTCCTTTGGTTCTTTTACTCAAAATCAATAATTGCCTTGATTACCCCATCCCGGTAGTTTTCCACGATTTCAAAAGCCAATGCGGTATCTTGAAGTTTAAAATTATGTGTAACTATAAAATCTACGTTTATCTTTCCGCCGGCTATCAAGTCGATTGTTTTCTGTGTGCAGTTGTTTTGTCTGCGGACATTCTGAATCGATATTTCTTTCCTTCGTATTTTGTTGATATTAAAGGAAATCTCATTTGGTTCAGGAATTCCCACGATTATTAGTTTTCCTCCTGGTTTTAATAAATCTACTGCCTGATCCAACGCATCCTGCTCACCGCAGCATTCAAATACTACGTCCAGTTGATTGGGCTCTATCTTTTTTATTTTTTCGATAATATTTATCATATCGGGATTTCCAATCCAGTCCGCTCCTGCCCTTTGTCCGATGACAAGTCTTTCCTCTATTTTATCAGTCATAAAAACCTTTTTCACACCATTGACGCGTGAAGCCAGGAGAACGAACAGGCCTATTGGGCCTGAACCGAGGATTCCGATAGTTTTTTCTTTTGGGTTTTCCAGGAAAGTGGCGGAATAGACTCCGATCGATAACGGTTCAACCAGTACACCTTGAATAAAGGTCATTGAGTCTTTTATTTTATAGCAGTTTTCCTGCGGCATAACTATATATTCGGATAAACAGCCCTCGAGTTGACCCGGACAGCCGAGAAACTTTAGATCGCGGCAGGTGTGCCGCCTTCCGCTTATGCATTGGTCGCATTTTCCGCAGGATACGGCAGGCTCTATTGCAACGTGGTCCCCGGGTCTTACCCATGTTACGCTGCTGCCGATTTTTTCGACAATAGCCGAGCCTTCATGTCCTATGGTAAAAGGGAATTTGATAATCTGATCACCAATTTGTCCTGTTGAATAATAATGGATATCGGAACCGCATATTCCGACGTTGCGCATTTTAAGTAAAACGTCCGTGTCTTTTGTTATCCCCGGTTTAGGTATTTCCCGAAATTCAAACTTTCTAATTCCGTTTAAAACCAGCGAGTTCACGGGTTATTACCGCAATTCATGGAAATGGATTTTCGTCAGGATATCGCATTTCGGCGGGCTGGTTGAAGGATACGTCTTCGACGCCCAGCATTTTCATGGCGGCAAACAATATTTTGCCGACATGTTTGAAAGCCACGCCCGTATGGTGCGGGAATTTTTTACCGATAAGAACGTGACGGTAAAATCTTCCCATTTCTTTTATTGCGAATACACCTGTACTCCCGAATGTTTGAGGATCTATATTTAAGACTTCACCTTCAGCAACAAACGAACGAAGGATTGTATCGGCTGTTGACTGCAAACGGAAAATCGTAATATCGCCGGGTTTAATCTGTCCTTCAAGAGTGCCTCTTGTTATATCCGGTTCTTTTTTGTCGGGTTCCATCAAGCGATTCATGATTAGCTGAAATTTTATCGCTCCGCCAACAAGGCAGGAAGAAGATACATTTCCGCAGTGGAAACCCATGAAGAGATCTGTGGATTTATATTTCCCGATTTTGCTCTTTTCTTTTTTATATATATCAGTTGGAACTGTATTGTTTATATCGAGAATAGCGGGGGGCAATTCCGTGGCGCATGCAGCTATATATTCACTCAAAGCTCCATATATATCAGCTTCGCATGCTACGGGTATTCCGCGTGCTGCGAGTCGCGAATTAACAAAACAGGGTACAAATCTAAAATATTTTTCAAAAGAAGGCCAGCATTTATTCGCGAATATTCCATATTCCGAAGCTCCTAAATTATCCTCCATGAATTTCATGAGAGCAATTTCGTATTGGGCAAGTTTATTTAGGAGTTCGGGATAAGTATTCCCTGTTCCCAATTCCTTTGCCATATCGGATGCGACTTTTTTGATCGCTGGATTGCCCTTTGCGGAGTTATAAATATCATATAGATCCAGTTCGCTATTCTCCATAATCTCCACACCGATGTCGTAGAGAGGTTTAATAGGCGCGTTGCATGTAACAAAATCAAACGGTCGGGGTCCAAAGGAGAATATTTTAAGTTTTTTTAGGGCTGTGAGTATTCTTGCGACTGGGATAAAATCTTTGATCATATCGGTTATTTCGCTGGCACTACCCACGGGGTATTCCGGAATGTATGGTCTCAGGTGACGCAGACCTGAGTTATAAGATGTACTCAATAAACCGCAATACGCGTCGCCTCTTCCGTTAATAAGATGTTTTCCTGATTCTTCCGCTGCAGCGGTAAACATAACGGGAAGGGCGAATTTCTGAGCAAGCATGGTTGTAGGCCCTTCCGGTCCGAAATTTCCAAGGTAAACAACAAGCGCGTCAATATTTTTCTTTTGGATTTCTTTAAGTGCCCGGAGCACATCTTTTTCATTTTCTATTATCGTTTCGATCTCGGTTATAGAAACTTTTTTTGTTTTGCATGCGGCTACAACTGCTTTTCTTCTTTTTCTTGATAGTTCTATGGGAAAACAGTCTCTACTTACTGCGATTATACCAAGATTGATTGATGGTATATTTTCCATTTTATTTCTCCTTATCGCTTTGTCCGTAATAGGCATCCGGACCATGTTTTCTATTATAATGTTTTTTTAAAATGTACTCTGGTAAATTTTCGCATTGAGGATTAAGCTGAAAAGTTCCGAAAGCCATTTCGGCGATACTCTCCAGAATATGACTGTTTTCTGCCGCTTCCCGGGGTGTTTTTCCGAAGGAGAAGGGTCCGTGACCCCTTACAAGGACAGCAGGCATTTCCAGAGGTTTCATACCGGAAAAACGTTCGATAATTACTCTTGCCGTATTTTCTTCATATCCCTGTTCGACTTCTTCTTTCGATATAAATCGGGTGAGGGGTATAGCTCCGTTAAAAGAATCTGCGTGTGTTGTGCCGAGGCAGGGAATTTCTTTTTGTGCTTGCGCGAACATGGTAGCGTACTTGCTGTGCGTATGAGCTATCCCGCCGACGTCGGTGAATGCTTTATATAGTTCAAGATGGGTGGAAGTGTCTGATGAAGGCTTATGAATACCTTCAACAACATTACCTTCCAGATCGACTACAACCATGTCGCTAACCTGCATTCCGTCGTAAGGTATGCCGCTCGGTTTAATTACGACTAAACCCTGTTCACGATCGATCCCGCTGACATTACCCCAGGTCAATGTAACAAGTTTATATCTTACTAAATCCAAATTCGAGATAAATACTCTTTCTTTTAAATCCGAAAGCATTATTTCCCCTTTCTTTGTTCGTCACGTATTACGAGCAAATCTTTCATGATATTTTGCATTTTTCCCGACCATTCGGTGGTTCCGAATGCGTCATGCAGTTGTTTATATAAAACATATAGTTTTTTATATATTGAATTATTCGCAAGTGTTGGTTCGTATATTTCTTTAATCCCTGTCATCGCATTTTGGGCGTCAAGTACGGATGTGAAACCGCTTTCTTGCTTTCCGGCTGTTATTGCTCCAAAAATTGCCGCACCCAGTGCCGGAGTTTGTTCGCTCCTTGAGATTTTCATAGGACGTCCGGTTATATCTGCGTATACCTGCATTAGAAAGGGATTTTTGGAAGCAAGTCCTCCGCAGTTTACGATTTCCCTAACCGATACACCGTATTCTTCGATTCTGTTTATAATAGTAAGTGCTCCGAATGCAGTTGCTTCGATTAAAGCTCTATATATTTCATGCGGTTCTGTATGTAATGTTTGACCAAGGAGCAGTCCGCTGAGTCGAACATCCACAAGTATAGTACGGTTTCCGTTATTCCAATCAAGGGCGATGAGCCCATGTTCGCCCGGTTTTTGCTTTGAGGCTTCTATTCCTAAATTTTCGAATTTTTCATCGATTGTTTTTCCGTATGTTTCCGGGGCGAGGTTATTTACAAACCATAAGAAAATATCTCCGACAGCGGATTGTCCTGCTTCTATTCCGAAATAATCCGGCATTACGGAACCATCTACTATTCCGCATACACCGGGTATATCCGAAAGTTTTTTGTCATGAGGTGAAACCATAATATCACATGTACTTGTGCCGAGTATTTTCACCAGTGTTTCTGGCTTTACTCCGGCACCTACAGCTCCCATGTGCGCGTCAAAAGCTCCTACTGCAATTGCTATTCCGGGTTTTAACCCCAAATCTTGCGCCCATGTGTTTGATAATTTTCCGGCTAATTGATCGGAAGGAATTGCCTTTTCATATAATTTGTCTCTAAGCTCTGCCATGGCGGGGGATAGGGCAGAAAGAAATTCCTTATCCGGCAAACCGCCCCAATTATCGTTGTACATAGCCTTATGCCCTGCTGCACAAATACTTCTTTTTATTTTATCGGGACGAGTTTCCCCCGTTAATATTGCAGGTATCCAGTCGCATATTTCTACAAAACTTTCTGCCGCATTAAAAACGTTCGGGTTGGTATTATAACAATGAAGTACTTTACTCCAGAACCACTCGGATGAGTAAGTTCCTCCGATCTTATTAAGATATTCGGGACGCATCCTCTTTGCAAGCTGCGTAATCTGAGCGGCTTCCGAGTGCCCCGTGTGGTCTTTCCAGAGCCATACCATAGCATTTAAATTATTTTTAAATTCAGGTAAAAAACATAGAGGCGTGCCTTCGCTATTAACAGGCATTGGACTGCTTCCTGTTGTATCTATTCCGATTCCGATAATATTTTCAGCATTAAAGTGCGAAAATTTTTCCTTGGCTTCAAGAATTGAGTTTTTTATTGTTTCTTTTATACCTTTTATATAATCTTCAGGGTTTTGCCTTGCGAGGTTGGGTTCCTTTGGGTCGAGGAGAATTCCAGCATGTCCGGAAGGATAAGAAAAGACATAACTTGCAATCTCACCTCCATCACTTAAGTCAACAATCAAGCTGCGGCAGGAATTGGTTCCGAAATCAAGACCTATTGCATATTTTTTCATCATTCTCCCTTAAGAGATAATTTTCTCCTCATACTTCCTCCGGCTACGGCAACAATTATAACCAGACCAAGTATTACCTGCTGCCAGAATGCGGAAACGTTTAAAAGCACGAGTCCGTTTGCAAGAACACCCATGATCGAAGCACCGATTAGAGAACCAAGAACAGAGCCTTTACCTCCCATTAAGTCCGTGCCTCCGATAACAACGGCTCCTATAACGCTGAGTTCATAACCTGTACCTGTAATGGGTGAACCTTGAGATAAACGGGACGCGAGCATTATTCCTGCCAGACCGCTTAAGAATCCCGTAATACTATAAACCAAAATTTTAATTTTATTTACGTTTACTCCCGATAGCCAGGTGGCTTTTTCGTTGCCTCCTGAAGCATAAATATATTTTCCCCAGATAGTCCGGGATAGGAATATATATCCTAAAATATATACAATTATCATTATTATAACAGGAACAGGCATTCCTAATAATCTTCCTTCGGCAAGGCAGCCAAAGCATTCCGGTAGTCCTGTGATTGGCCAGCCTTTTGTGATGACCAGTGCCAAACCTCTCGCGATATTCATCATACCGAGAGTGACTATGAAGGGCGGCAAGTCCCATTTGACTATAATTATTCCGTTTACAAAACCGAGAAATGTACCGCACAGTAAAGCCGTGCTTATTCCCGGGGCTAGACCGAGTTTTTTGATAAATAATGCCGCAAGAACGTTTACCAGTCCGAGAACTGCTCCTACGGACAGGTCTATTCCCGCTGTAAGAATTACCATAGTCATTCCTACACTTATAATTGCGATAAAAGAGACCTGTTTCATTACGGTGAATATATTGTATACTGAAAGGAAATTCGGAGTGGCAAAAGAAAGACCAGTACATAAGACCAAAAACGCTATGAATATGCCGAATTCCGTACTTTTAAAAATAGCTTTAAAATCCATCTTTTTCCCCCTTAGTTTTTCAGGGCTGCGTGCCGCATAATTTTTTCCTGAGTTGCTTCTTTTCGTGAAAATTCATGAGTTATTTTTCCTTCCCTCATCACCAATATTCTATCGCTTATATTTATTATCTCAGGCAATTCAGAGGATATTAAAATAATCCCTATTTTTTCTTTCGCCAGGTTATTTATAAGTAAATATATTTCGTTTTTTGCCCCTACATCTATACCACGTGTAGGGTCATCTAAGATAAGTATTCTCGGGTTTATGGCAAGCCATTTGGCTATTACTATTTTTTGCTGGTTTCCCCCGCTTAAGTTCTGGGCTATCTCGTTGTTGTTTGGTGTTCTTATATTAAGGTGTTTGCAATATTCGTTTGCTATTTTTTCTTCCTCTTTTTGCTTTACAAATCCGTAAGAGTTAATCCGGGATAATTTTGTTATATTGATATTATCTTTTACAGAACGACTCAAAATAAGCCCTTCTTTTCTTCTGTCTTCCGGCACGAACCCCATTTTCATTTTGATTGTTTCGAAAAGAGAGTTTGTTTTTACTTTTTTTCCTTTTATATATACTTCGCCGCCATCCGGAGGTTCTATGCCGAAAATTCCTCGCATTACTTGCGCTCTTCCGGAGCCAACCAGTCCCGCAAAACCCAGTACCTCTCCTTCGTGGAGCCGAAAACTGATATCTTCATATTTTGATTTTTTTGTCAGGTTCTTTACTTCTAAAATAACTTCCCCTTTTTTTACGTCTGTTTTCGGGTAGAAGTCCTTTAGTTTTCTCCCGACCATCATCTGTACGATACCTTCCGGATTTGTATCCGCAGCGTCCAGGGTGTCCACATATTCTCCGTCTCTTAGAACGGTTACCCTGTCTGATATCTCAAGAACTTCGTCGATTATATGGGAAATGAAAATTATAGAGACTCCTTTACTTTTTAATTCCCTGATAATCTTAAAAAGGGTTTCTTTCTCGGATTTCGTTAAAGCCGATGTAGGTTCATCCATAACTATTATTTTGGAGGAAAAAGACAGAGATTTTGCTATTTCGACCATCTGCTGTTCTGCTACGTTTAATTGGCTCACCAGGGTTTTCGCACTCTTCTTCATCCCTATTTTTTTTAGGAAAAATTCGGCATCCCGGTGTAATTGTGAAAAATCAACAAAGACTTTCTGCCTGCGGGGTTCTCTGCCTATGAAGATATTCTCTGCAATACTGAGATTGGGTATGAGGTTGAATTCCTGGTATATTACGCTGATGCCCAAATCCAGAGCGTGTTTTGGATCGGTCATTTCTACTTTATTGCCGTCCAGAGTTATGGTACCTTCGTCTTTTTTGTAAGCACCGGCGAGAATTTTTAAAAGGGTGGATTTGCCTGCCCCGTTTTCACCCACAAGAGAGTGTACTTCTCCTACTTTTAAATTGAAATGGATCTTATTTAATGCCTTTACCCCGGGAAAAGTTTTGGATACATTTTCCATCTCTAAAATGTATTTATCGGCGGTTTTCTTTTTCATCCGGGGTATTCCATACGGAGTATTATATATATAGGCGTTTTCTTGTTACTCCGGGAAGTGTTCGTCTATATTTTCTGCAGTTACAAAAAGGATTCCGGTATCTATGATTTTGTCTACGGCTTTTAATCCTTCCGGCAACTGAATTTCTTTGCTCATATGAATATCATAAAGAGCTTTAAGGCTAACGTATCCCATCATGTAGGGTCTTTGTCCTACTGTTCCTTGAATGTATCCCTGTCTTATAAAATCCAGGGTAATAGGTACCGTATCAAACCCTAATATTTTGACCTCGCCTTTTTTATCCAGGGCTTTTACCGCGCGTGCAGCACCGGGCGCCGCAGGTGCATTTACTCCCACGAACGCCAGAAGATCGGGATGAGATTGAAGGATTGCTTCTGCTTGTGAGAGAGCCAGTGCTTCATCATCATTGTTAGCCTGCAGGGATACTATCATTAAATCGGGATGTTTAGCAATTGCATCTTTAAAACCTTTGATTCTTTCGTTAAGGTTCATTGCACCCAATCCGCCTGTAAAGATAGCTATTTTTCCTTTTGTACCCGCTATCTTTATGAAATGTTCGCCTAATGTTTTTCCCGCTTTGTAATTATCCGTTCCTATATAATAACTACGCAGACTTTTAGGCGAATCCGAATCGAAAGTTATTACGGGAATTTCTTTTTCGACAGCACTTTTAATAATAGCCTGGACAGCCTCAGGTTCGTTTGGAGAAATACCGATTCCGGCAACTTTGCTGGAAATGGCCCCTTCTATGATGGATATTTGCAGAGCGCTGCTCGCTGTCGGCGGACCGTTGAATATAGCTTTTACTCCCAGTTCTTTTGCCATAGCGTTCATGCCTCTTTCTACCTCTGCCCAGTAAGGATGTCCGACTGATTTCGGAACGAGTATGAAAGTTGGTGTGTCTTTCTTTTCTCCGCATCCGATATTCATTACGCCCATGAGTAAAACAAGTAAACTAAAAAAACATATTAGTACTCTTTTCATTTTTGAAACCTCCTTTTTTCCTGATTATTTGTTAATACGTTTTACTTTTTAATTCTTTATTCTTTAACTTATACACTTTAATGATAATTTCAATGATGTCAAGACCGAATCCCTCCCCCCCGCCCATTTTTTACCACAGAGGACATAGAGAAAAAAACAAACACACAGAGAACACAGAGATTTTTTGTTGTTCAAAACCCATCTCACAACCCCAAATTAATCTCACACAAAGACACTAAGACACAAAGGAAAAGATTATTAAACCACAAAATACACGAAACCACACCATCCATTTTAATTTAAGTTGTATTAAAAAAACACACGAAAAAAATTAATTAGCCACGGATGGACACGGATAAACACAGATAAAAAAACAAACACACAGAGAACAAAAAATTTTGTGTTGATTTTGTGCAATTGGCAGTTAAAATGGGGATAAAAATCCTTGACGTATCAGTCAAATATCGTTATACTAATATTAAGCATTAAGGAGGAGATATGAATATTCTACGAAAAAATTTATTGTTTATTTTAATAGTGTTTATTACGATTTCAACGTTTGGTCAGATTTCGGTTATTGATACGATTTATCTTGGCCCGAGAGCAGGCAATGGATTGGACCCCACTGCAGTCGGTGTGAATCCCAAAACGAACCGTATTTATACGGTAAATTCGGAGACTAGCAATCTTTCTGTAATTGACGGTAGTACAGATTCGGTTTCTGCGGTTGTTTGGTTTGGTGAGACAAGTCATGTTCCTAATTCGTTCTGCGGAGTTGCTGTCGATTCGCTTAGGAACCGGATATATGTGGCAAGCTTACCGCATGATAATGTCGGTGTGATTGACGGCGCAACTGATTCGATAATCGCAGAAATTGGGATCGGGCACAACCTTAATGGAATTTGTGTAAATTTAAGTACGAACAAAATTTATGTATTAAGATTTGGTGAAGATAGCGTTTGTGTGATTGACGGAACGACCTATTCGGAGATTGGTAAAATTGGGGTAGGAGATTATCCCTATGCTATTGATGTAAATCAGGAAGAGAATCTCATTTATGTTGTAGATGGAATTGATGATTATATAAGTGTAATTAATGGGGCAACTGATTCAGTAATTGATACTATCGAAGTCGTGAGCTACCCTGTAGGAATATGTGTAAATCCTGAAACAGACCGAATATATGTTGCGAGTCTTGGCGATACGATTGTCAGTGTGGTTGATGGTACGACCAATACGGAGGTTGACACTATCGGAGTTGTAGATTATCCTACTTCGATTTGTGTAAACTCTGAAACAAACTTTATTTACGCAGCTCATCAATACAGTGATAATGTAAGTGTAATTGATGGAGGAAATGATTCTGTTGTTGCTGTTATTAACGTTGGAGATGATCCCGGAGGGATCACTGTAAACTCAGCTACAAACCGGATATATGTGGCAAATAAAGGTAGAAGTAATATCAGTGTAATCGATGGAGAAACTAATTCGGTGATTGAAACTATTGTAGTTGGGGTTGCAGCAATGGGAGTCTGTGTGAATCCGGAGGCAAACCGGCTGTATGTAACAAATTCTAGAGGTGATAATATTAGTGTAATTAATGAAGTGGCAAATTCGGTAATTACGACCGTTGAAGTTGGAAAATCTCCCGGAAGAATTTGTGTAAATCCCGAGAGTAACAAGATATATGTTACAAACTGGGGTGATGAGAATATTAGTGTAATTGATGGAGTAACCGATTCGGTGGTTAAAACTTTTGAGGTTGGAGATGAGCTAAGTGAAATTTGCGTAAATAATGTTACAAACAAATTATACGTAACAAATTTTGCAGATACAAATGTCAGTGTGATTGATGGTATAACTGATTCGGTTATTACAAATATTAAGGTTGGATTTTGCCCAGAAGGCGTTTGTGTAAATCCAGAGACAAATAGAATATATGTAGCGAATAATTGGGATTCGAGTGTTAGTGTAATTGACGGTAATACCGACTCTGTGGTTAAAACTATCGGAGTTGAGTCGTGGCCTTCTGAGATTTGTGTAAATACGGAAACAAACAAAATATATGTGGCAAATGAGATTAGTGTTAACATAATTGACGGAGAAGTAGATTCTGTCATTGATACTATTTCACCTGTGCATGGTCCGAGCGCAATAGCTGTTAATTCGGAACTAAATCATATATTTGTAACGACCGATTGGTACGACGACGTAAGTGTAATTGATGGTGCCAAGGATTCGGTGATTACGACTATCGAAGTTGGCAATTGGCCATATGGTATTTGCGTAAATCCCGAGACAGGTAGAATATACGTTAGTTGTTATATGGAAGGAACAATCTGGGTTCTTCAGGATGAGGAAGCTGGGGTGGAGGAGTTGCTGACTAATCCTCAAATCCTTAATTTAAAGGTCAATCCTAATCCCTTCAATAAAAGTACACAACTTGTCTTAGATATACCTGATGACAGCAGGGGAAAGAATATAGAATTCTCGATCTATAATGTAAGCGGAAGGCTGGTTAAATCTTTTTCTAATATAAATACCGGTTCTTCACAGATTAGATTTTCCTGGGATGGTATGGGTGATTCAGGCGAAACCTTAAGTTCCGGCTTATATTTTGGGATCTTAAGAATAGGAGAGAAAGAATTACAAAAGAAAATGATTATGATCAGGTGATAGCAAGCGGGGAGTAAATAGAACTATTCTGGTCTCGGGTCGAAGTAAAGAACAAAAATAAAAAACCCTATTTATCTTTTTTTATCTGTGTCTATCCGTGTTAATCCGTGGCTAATTAAGTTTTTTTACCAATTAACTATGTTTGTTTCCATGGTGGATTTTCCGGCAAGGACTTATCAAACTCATCAATAAGAGTTTGTTCGTAATCACCTTTATATTCTCCGTTTAGAAACTTATCAATTCCTTCATTATAAAATCTTTCCCATGCTTTTTCTTCTTTTCCGGGTATTATGGGATAAAATAGAGCGTTATTGGCACGGGCAGCCTTCATATCTCCGGGTGCGTCGCCGATCATTAAAATGTGGTCTTCTTCGTATTTGCCGCTTGCCGCCATCTGGAGATGTTCTTTCTTTTTGCCCATTTCCTGTCCCGCAATAACACTCATGAATTTTGCGACATCATGTTCTTCCCATTCTCTCTGTAGGGCTTCTGTCGGGGTGGAGGAGACGACTATCATATCAGCCTTCCCGGAAAGTTTTTCGAGGCATTCCCGAACCAGTGGGAAAGGGGGTATATTTTTTACTATTTCTTTTATACTCCAGTTAACCCTCTCACTCCACGCCAGAACGTGCTCCAATTCTTTTCTTTCCTCATCACTTGTTGCAGCGGCAATCGCCATGGCAAGGCCTTCGTTACTGAGTAGACTATCGGGATTATTGACCCATTTAAAATAGTGCGGGTACTGCGGTACATCAAATTTACGAGTTTTTACCATAGGATGGCTTGGTAGGAGTTCGCTTATTATGCGTTTAGCGGTTATATGTCTGTTGGCTCCTCTGGTTTTTGAGAAAAGATCCGCGGATTCTTTGCACTCTCTTGCCGCGAGAGCTACTCCCTGTAGATTAAAATATCCAATCATCCACGGACAAAAACATTCGCGCTGTTTTATTCCCATTGTATCGAATACACAACCATCGGAATCTATTCCGACAAAAAAATCCGTTCTCGGTTTAAATTCCATTAATGCTCTTTGAGATTCACTAATCATGTTTTCTCTTTTATGTAGATTCTTCGAATCCAAGTTGAATGGTTGAATGGTTGAATTGGAAAACAGAAAAATAAATCTTTTAAATCTGCGTTCATCTGCGTCCAATCATTGGGTGTGGTGGGGGTTCTGTGTTCTCTGTGGTTCATTTTTTTTATCTGTACGCTTCTGGTGTGTATTCGTCAAGTTTCTTATCCGCGAATATCGGTTTAAATCTCGCAAAGCGCATGATTCCGTTTACTATCGGAATATTAGCCCAATCTTCGCCGATTAGAGGTTTCGCGTAATCGAGAAAATCATCCGTTACGTCAATCCGGCTCTTCGTTATCCAGTTTGCAGGGAAAGATCTTTCCGAGTTGGCAACTTTTTCTAAAGGTATTTTATCGTAGTAAACTTCGTATTTGCTTCCATCTTTTCTTAAGATAGTTGCCATATAGCCGGACTCGCCTTCGGAGGCAATAGAAACGGCTTTTTCACCTACATTATATGCTTCGTCCAGATCGACTGTGGAAGCATAAACAATTGCATTTCTCTGGTCTGTACCCGGGACCTGTCCCCTTGCCAAACCGTTAACTTTAAGACCAACCTTATTCAGAAAGTTTGTGACTATCTGTCCGACTGTAATTTCGCTTGATGAGTATTCGGTATGTCCGAAATTATCCTTTTTTTCTCCCAGTTCTCCAACAGGAAAACCTTCACTCACTACGACTATTGCCCTTCCGCTTCTTTTTAATTCATCATTAACGTTATCGGCAAGTTTCGAAAGATTGAGTCCGCTCTCCGTGAGGTATATCTGTAAGGGGATTTCCCTCTCGGGGTCGGCAAGGCGGGCTGCCGCGGGTATGAAGCCGATTTTCCTGCCCATAGCCTGAAGAACAAGTACGGGGTCGGAAGGACACGAACCTATGTTTTCCTCATTGGCATTTTGAGTGTAGAGCGCCCAGTATCTGGCTGCGCTTCCGTATCCTGGAGTGTGGTCAATCAATTTAAACTCGGAATCTCCGACATCGTTATCGATTGTTTTGGGTATTCCCGTCGCGATAAGGTCGAGCCCTTTTTCTTTTGCCAGAATACCAACTTTGTTAGCAGTATCCATGGAATCGTTTCCGCCTATGTAGAAAAAGTATCCGATTTGATGGGTTTTGAAAACTTCTACGATACGGTTGAAATCTTCTTCCTGGTTGCTTTTAAGCTTATAACGGCAGGTTCCTATCGAACCCGCGGCAGGCGTGTTTTTAAGCAGATCTATCTCTTCTTTATCTTGAGCGCTTATATCCAGTAGTTCTTCTTTTAAGACTCCTTCGATTCCGTGAAAACCTCCAAAAATTTTTCCGAATTTATCCGGCATTTTTTTGCAGGTTTCGATTACCCCCCGAAGTGAATTATTGATAACCGACGTAGGTCCGCCTGACTGTGCTACGACTACATTTTTATTTTCACTCACTTTCAACCTCACATATCTTTTTATTTTAAACGATACAGGATTTCTCCTGCGCTGTGGACAAGAAGAATACCTTCTTCTTCCTTGTTCTCCCAATCGGATAAATCAATCGATTTATGATCCTTATATCCTAAATTTATAAGCTTGCATCTTTCTTCGGGTATCTCTGTGGCGAGAACTACGTTTATCCTTGGTTTTTCTATTCCGTTTTCGTAGGTTCCTATTCCTTTTACGTGGGTGGAATGTGCTCTTATCCCTCCCGGTACCCAGGAGAATTTATCTTTTTGCGCGAGAAAATAATCCCGTACATGGTATCCGACCTTATCCAGAGTTTTACCGTGCGTATAAGAGACTTCCGTGATTTGAGGAGCGTAGATGATGAGTTCTCCTCCGTTTTCCACCACATTTTCAAGCTTGTACATAACTTTACCCGCAGTCCATAGGTCATCATACATTTTTGGAGCAATCCCCAGCACTTTTTTTAAAGGTTTATCCTTATAAATTATGTGCAGTTCTCTTGAGAGATCCGCTGCTTTTGACCAGGCTTCCTTGGGAGTTCCAATGAATAAGCCGCTTAATTTTTTGTCTTTGACAACAAGACTAAAGCAAAGTTTGGGAGTTTTTATAAATGAGGAAGCAATATCTATAACTTTTCGTACAGGTGTGTCTTTTGTGCCGTTAATTTCCGGATTTGTTATAATTGCTCCAAGCCAGTGAAAGAAATTCAACACCTCGGGACCCGAAATGCCCGGAAAAAAGTATTTGTTTCCTCCGGAAAATCCTACGACTTCATGAGGAAAAACGGGTCCTACGATGATTAACATATCATAATCAAGAATTTTTTTGTTTATCTCAACGATAACGCTTTCTTTTAACAGCCCGTGAGTTATTTCCTCGATTTTTTCCTCCGGTATCGTTCCGATTGATGTTAGCGAATCCGGGTCATCCCATTTGTGATTGAAAAAATCGACGGATGAATATTTACCTTTCTTTTCTTCTTCCGATATTCCCACGAGTTTTAGAATGTTTTCTTTTTTCATGGGAGGGTGCGTGCCGAGAGCTACCATAAAATCAAGCTTTTCGACTTTTTTCCCGATTAAGTCGAATATTGTCTTAAAAAAAAGCCCTACCGGAGCGCTGCGTGTGTGGTCGGGTATTATTACGAGTACTCTTTTACCGGTAAGGTCAATATTTGATAGAGCACTTGAAGAGATCTCTATTACTTCTTCGTCAGAAAGATAATCTCTATCTAATCCTTTCCCGATTACCATTGAGTATGAAAGACACCTTCCTTATCTATTCTTTTGTAAGTGTGAGCTCCGAAATAATCCCTCTGTCCCTGTATAAGATTTGCAGGCAGTCTCTCTCTTCGGTAGCTATCATAGTATCCCAGTGAGGAGCTCGTTACGAGACATGGTATACCACATTTAATTGCTGTCTGGACGACGCTGCGCAATGAATCCTGCATTTCATTAAGAAGTTCGCAGAAATGATTATCAAAGAGTAAGCTTGGTAATTCAGGATTTTTTTCGTAAGCATCTGTTATTTTTCCCAGAACTTTGGATTGAATTATACAGCCTCCTCTCCAAATTTTTGCGATATTCCCAAGGTTCAGATCAAAGTTGTATCTTTTTGAGGCTGCCCTTAAAAGTGAAAAACCTTGAACATATGAAAGAATCTCTGATGCGTACAGGGCATCACGGATTTTTTCGATGAATTTGTCTTTGTTGCCGGCGAATTCAATCGATGGACCGGTAAGTATTTTAGAAGCCTTTACTCTTTCGGACTTATAAGCCGAAATGAACCTTGCCTGCAGGGCTGCATCAATCGATGGAATAGGTACACCTAAATCCATCGCACTTTGAGATGTCCACTTTCCGGTTCCTTTATGGGATGCTTCATCGAGTATCAAATCAACAAGAGATTCATTGGTTTCTTCGTCCATCTTAGCTAAGATTTTTCCGGTGATCTCAATAAGATACGAGTCGAGTACTCCATGATCCCATTCGGAGAAAAGTCCGGCCTGTTCTCTTGCGGAAAGTTTTAACACATTTTTCATCAAATCATATGATTCTACGATAGTTTGCATAATGGCGTATTCGATACCATTGTGAACCATTTTTACGTAATGACCCGCGCCTCCGGAGCCCATATAATCACAACATGGATCGCCTCCTACCTGGGCTGCAATCTTTGTCAGTATAGGAGCCAGGGCCTCATAGGCTTCTTTATGTCCTCCCGGCATGATGGAGGGTCCTTTAAGTGCGCCTTCCTCACCGCCGCTGACACCGGTCCCTATATACAGAAGTCCTTTTTCGGCGATTTCTTTTAATCTTCGCGCGGTATGCTTGAAAAAGCTATTGCCTCCGTCTATCAGAATGTCTTTTTTTGACAAGTAAGGTAGAGCATCACGAATTACCGAATCGACGGCTGCTCCTGCAGGGACCATTATTAGAATTTTTTTAGGTGATTCAAGTGCATCGATAAGTTCCTTTATTGAGGATGTTAAGACAATATTTTTACCGCTGAAATCTTCCTGTGCTTTTTTTGTTTTCTTTATATCTAAATCGAAGCCCGCTATTCTAAAACCATTCCCTTCCATATTTAAAGCAAGGCTTCGTCCCATTACTCCCAAACCAATTATACCGATTTCCCGGTTCTCCATTTTCCCTCCTTACCTTCAGACTTTTTTCTAAAGCAAATTATAAACTTATTGGGTTGAGTTTATATGGATATAACATAAGAAAAATTGTTGTAGGCGCAAGTTCTTTTTACGATGAATTATAATTAATACTGTTGGTGTTTAAACACCGCTGAATGCCGAAAATCCTCCGTCTACGGGAATAACCGCACCATGAACAAATTCGGAACCCGCTGAAATTAGCCAGAGAACTGTGGAAACAATATCCTCCGGTAACCCGAATCTTTTCATCGGAGTATGATCTACGATAGTTCTTCCTCTTTCTGTAAGAGTATCGGTATCTTTATCTATTAATAAATACCGGTTTTGATCCGTGAGAAAAAATCCGGGTGCTATAGCGTTAACTCTTATTTTGGTTGAGTAATTTTGAGACATGTGCGTGGCAAGCCACATAGTAAAGTTGCTTATTGCTGCTTTAGCCGCGGAGTAGGCAGGAATATTCGTTAAAGGAACGGATGCGTTCATTGAAGATATGTTCAAGATAACTCCTTCTCCCTGATTTGCAATAAGTTCTCCGAAGACCTGCGAAGTTAAGAAAGTACCAAGAAAATTCAAGTTCAATACCGATTTTACGGCTGCCTCCGGGAGATCAAAGAATGGCAGATCATGGCTCGTAGTAGCTTCAGCTTTATTTCCACCCGCGCCATTTATCAATATGTCAACCTTTCCGAACTTATCGACAATTTTTTTTGCAGCTTCTTTGATGCTCTCTTTATTCATTATGTCTGTTTTTATCATAAGATGCGCTACTTCCCTGTCGCTTAAGTATTCACTTAAGTATTCCATAGCTTTCTCGGAGACATCGAGAACGACAACTTTTGCGCCGCACTCACCTATAGCTTTTGACATTTCGGAACAGAGAACTCCCGCTCCGCCGGTTATGACAGCTACTTTTCCTTTGAGATTAAAATATTGTTGTGAATTCATTTTGTTTTCTCCTTCGCCTATTAATTTAAAATTCCGTTACTTCTTTGGAAAATCTCAAAAAAGCTGGTATTATATCCTCAAGTACAAAAATTTTATTTCTATTCCGGACTGACAAGCTTTTTGACTCTATGATAGGAAACATTTTCAACCAGATCCTGAGCTACTATCAGAGGAATCTGTCCCAGCTCGACCATTTTGCCTACCACATTGCACAAAACTCTTCTGAACATTTCCGTTCTGGACCCGTAGGACAAGAGTTTTCGGGAATCGCTCACCATACCCGCGCAGTTAGAGATAAGGTCAGCTGAGCCGACGTATTTTAAGTGCATTTCCATTCCCAACGGACTATCATTAAACCACCAGGGGGCACCTATACTTACGTTGGGGTAAGCTCTGGCAATTGTTGTTATAGTTGGTAAATGAGTTGGATCCAGACAATAAATCACAATATTTAAATCCTCGGCGAACTCATTCAGGAAGTATTTGAGACCTCCGACAAAATCAATGTTTTGAGTGGATATATCTCCTCCTGAGTCAATACCCAGAGTTTCGTATAATGTATTTCTGTAATTTCTGACTGCTCCTATATGGAGTTGGGTCAGCCAGTTTGTTTTCTTATTTAATTTGACTAATTCATGCAGCATAAATGCCTTGTAGGCTTTTATTTCTTTCTTGTTTAATTTTTCGCCCTGGAATACTCTACTATGTATATCGGCAGCTTCTTTTTTTGCTACGGGATAAGAATATGGTTTTTCCATACCATGATCACTGGATATGCATCCGTGTTCATAGAAGTATTTATGTTTTTTTTCTAAAGCGGCCAGGAGACCGGTTAATTGACTTGTGTCTTCGCCAGCCTTTTTTCCCAATTCTTGAATGGAGTCCTTCCAGATTTCATTTTCCACATTCATTACTTTATCCGGACGCCAGGTTGGCAGTATTATTGTTTTATCCAATTCCTTTTTTGCTTGTTCGTGATATTGTAGACTGGAAGTCGGATCGTCAGTTGTGCACATTAATTCTACTCTCATGTATTTCAGCAAATTTTGAGGAGTCATGGAGTCATCTTCTAAAAGTGCGGAAGTCTTTTCCCAGATGTCATCAGCGGTTTGTTTTGATATAAGCTCCGGTATGCCGAATCTTCTTCTTAAATCCAGGTGTATCCATTCATATGTGGGGTTGCCTCCAAATTCGGGAAAAACCCCGGCAAGAGCATTCCATTTTTCTCTGTTTGTTGCTTTTCCTGTAATTCTTTCCTCATTAATACCTCTTCTTCGCATCAACTCCCAAACATAATGGTCTGTTGCTCCTTCTGCTTCCCAGATATCTTTTGCCGGTTTATTGCGAAGTATTTCTTTTATATCGACGTGACTATGTAAATCTATTATCGGTAGGTCTTTAACTCTTTCATAAAGTTCCCTTGCGGTGGGGGTTTCTAAAAGATAATTATCATCTAAAAAAGCCATATATTTATTCCATATTTATATTTATAACAAAATTTAATCTTTTTATTTTATAACTCTAATTCCTTAACAAAGTAATGTAAATTCCTCGTTCTGTCAAGTGCGCTTTGCTGCGCAACTTTAAATTTTAATCACGGAATTAATTTCACCGCAAAGACGCAAAGAACGCAGAGAAAAAAGTTATTAGGTTGCTTAAGACCCAACCCACAACCCTGAAAACTAATGTATCACACAAAGACACTAAGACACAAAGTTTTTCCTTTATTCTTCAACTATTCGACGATTCAACCATGTGACTTATATTCCAAGTATCTATATTGTTGTCCATTGGATTTCCTCGGGATTTTTGAATCTTTTGTTTTCTCGTTTAAGGTTAAAGGCTTTTAAAAATCTGATAAGCCGGCTTGACTTATACATAAAAAAAATTATTATATTTAATAGTTTAAAAAATTAAAGAAAACCCTTAAAGCTTAGTGGAGGTTTTATGTTTCTTTTAAAAAATAAACAAAAATACTATTTTCAGTTACTTTTGATACTTCTTTTGGCGCTGTCTGTTATTCTTTCTTGTGAGTCTGATGGGGATCCGGACCCCGTCCCTGGCCCTACTACTCCCCAGATAGAAAAGATAGATTCTTCAAGTGGTGCGACAATAGGGATATCTGATACGGTTTTTATACTTTCAAATAACGCCTGGGGATATCCCTGTAATTTAGATGAGTGTTATCAGGCAATCATACTTTATACGGACGGTAGCTATGGGTGGGAATGGGACAGAGATAGAACAGATACAACCCGTCCCAATTATCCTGAGGTTATTTGTGGTACCAAGCCCTGGAGTACACAGACCGCGTCAGGTATTTTCCCTATCCGTATTCAAGATATAAATTCCTTCGAAGCTGAAATGGATATAGGGTATGGTGCAACTGGGGATGACTGGAATTTTGCTTTAGAATTCTGGTTAACTGAGCAAAAACCAGAAGGAAATGATGTATCGAGCTCTATAACAGATGAAGTTATGGTATGGTTGGGATGGGGAGCAACACATGATGGTGGTGTAGAAGAGCAAGATGTAATTATTGATGGGGAAAACACTTATGATTATGCTCACCATTACCCTGAGGGTGGAGATTGGCTATGGAATTACCATCAATTCAGGATTTCTGGAGAGCAAAGAATCCCGTCCGAAATAGATTTTAAACTGTTTATAGATTACCTTCAGCAAAAATACAGTTGGATTAGTGATACGCTCTGGGTATCGGGTATGGAGTTGGGCAACGAATACTGGGATTTTACCGAAGGGGCGTGTACGGTAAAAAGTCTATCTTATACGGTGAATGGAGAAACGGAAGTTAGCGGAGCGGAGTAAGAAGATAGAATTATTCTCGCAGGGCTGGTAAGTAAGTTGAGTTTTTAATAAATACAATTAAAATGGGTTGTGTGGTGGGGCTCTGTGTCTCTGTGTGATATTAATTTTGGGAATTAATCTTCGGAGGGATTCAACAAATAATTCACTGCGTTTACGAGAAATATATATGCGGCTCCGCCGCCAATGACGTATTCGTTTTCTCCCCACAAAAAAGGCCAATCTTCCTTGTTCTCGGGAAAGTCCGGTTTTAAGATTATAACTCCGGGCACTACACCTCCGGCAATAAATGAGTAATCAGCCCTGTTATTTCCATAAGCTACCATTTTTGAATCCGTTCCTACACCCGAAACAAATGATATATCCGAACCCGGATGACAGCCGTAAATGTAGTTTAAGCCCCTGAATGTATATTCTGGGTCGACGAGTTCGGGAAAAGCTTTATGCAAAAAATAGTTGGTAATGGAAAAATACATAGCCCAGCCGCTTCCGCCCCAGCCTCCTGTAGGAATTGGAACTCCGTAAGGATTCTGTTTCTCAAAATCTTCGATAAACTTTATATTTGATTTAACCATTTTTTCTATTTCTTTTTTGTATGTTTGATCCATATATGGTATGGCTCGCGTAAGAAGAGCGGCAGAAAAAATAAATCGCTCTTCTTCAATTTGTGGTAATAATTCTTTTATTCTATCTGCGTATTTGCTTTCTTTTGTGGATATCAAAAGTTCAACAGCGGCGCTTAGTTCCGCTGCGAGTAGAAAACCTCCTGTTGTATTTCCATGCCTGAATGTATCATGTTCGTGGCTATGCTCCTCATTCCATACTTTTTTGGCTGTTTCCAAACATTCATTAGCCAGTTTATCATTATATCCTCGCAACGCACGTGAAGCAGCTGCCAGGCTTGCTGCGGAACCGTAGTTCAAAGCACTCGATTTACTTGTAAAAGCCCATCTGTCATCGAATTTCCCGCTTTTAAGTCCGTTCGATTCCAGGCTACCCAGTTTGGGATTGTATATGAGGTTATCCGTCATGGTTAGCGCGTCGCCAAGGTGAGTATATTGAGATAAATCGGGTACGATAATTCCCGGAATGGCATGCCCGATAACTCTATGTTGGGCTATGAGAGCCAGCGTTCCATGTTCTATTTGCTGAAGAATATCAGGTATACCATCGGGATGGTGTATATCAACGTAGCGTTTTTTCTGGTCGACTGTCGTTTCGTCACGCTCAGGACGAAAAGCTTCCCATGTTTGCACCAAACTCAACACCGTGGAATAGTGTGTTTGCGTTCGTAGATCAAAATCGCCAGCATCAAACCAGCCTCCTATGTCCAGTCCTGGAATATGTTCTCCCGGTTTATAAGGCGTGTCGGTTGTGGGTCCCTGCGCGTACAGGTCGAAATGTTTATGATTTACAGGTGCTTGCAGGGCATCATCGAGGTGGGAAGCTCCATGCCAGACACGATAAGCTTCGTTTACCAGCATATGGTCCATTTGTACCGGGAAATAAACATCGAGAGTAGGATGCCACGCGTCCCGGTAAATATCTCCCGCTATTCTGAAAGGTTTTGTACGCATATTACCGTATTCGATTAGATACAAGCCTTCTGCTTTTATTGAGGTAAAATCAAAGGTAAAATAATTGTATCGAAAATACTTACCCCATTTTTCTATTTCACTTTTATGTTTTTCAATGAATTTTCCGTCTTCTGTTATTTTTAGCAAGCGAGCTGTTTTAAGAAGTTTGTCGTTTTTGTCGAGTTCTAAGACCGCAATCTTTTTTTGATTGGGGTGGTATCCTAGTTGTGAATGACCTATAACAGGCGTTCGAGTCCAGTTAGAAATTGTATTGGCTGTGAGGAACCACTCTATAACGTTACCGGATTTTCCTGCCGGAATGAGACTGCGCAGGACATACCATCCATTTTGTGCTTTGTTCCGTCCGTCGTATAATAGAAGCTCATTATTATTTGTTTTTATAGTTATACGTCTCTCAGGGTCTTCGGGAGCAAGTATGAGTGTTTTTCCCTTAGATATTGGTTTTGGTTCTACGGATCCGGATTTTTTAATTTCCATTGGTCCGGTGGGGTAGAGAGGAAAAATGTTGCTTCTTCCATCCATAATATAAGCTTTTTTGAAATACGCGGATGGAAGAAATTCAAGATTAAAACCGGCATGCCCTTCGAGTTCTTCTGGAAGTTCTTTTTCGAGATGGACGCTAAGAAGGATTCCGCCGTCTTTCGCGGTCGCTTTTATCTTGAATTCAAAATCGTAATCAGGATAGTTTAAAAATACTTCGATGCTGTTAGCTTTTTTGTTTATTTTTCTTTCTATTAGATTGGGAAATGGGTCCCACTGTTCGGGTGTTGGTTCTAATCTTACGTCACCATTTGTGGCTGTTCTTACTCCGTGGTGAATGATTTCGATTCCGCTCATTTTGGAATCATCGAAGTTCTCATTATACCAGTTACTGTAAACCAGAACATTGAACCCGCGGGTTTCAAAATATTCTAAATCGTTTAATTTGAGATTGTTATCTTTAATATAAATTACTTCTGAGGCAAAGGATGAGAAGCCGATTTGCGTACTTAAAAGGATCGTGATTAATAGTTTGATTTTAAAACAGACTCTAATTTTTTTCATTTTCGTTGTTTAAAAGTTATGTTTTTTGTTTGTTTTGTCAAGCGAATCTTTGTTTTATATTAGATACGTAATTATTTTTTAGTAGTTTAAGTTGTTATTTTTATTTCAAGTAAATCATTTTTTCGGAATCGGAATTACCGGATTGTGTGCTGATACGATATAAATATGTTCCGCTTGAAACTCTTTTTCCCTCCTTGTCCGTTCCGTCCCACTCCACACTGTATGTATCGGCCAGCAAGTATCCCATGATCAGGATTTTTATTTCTCTTCCAATTAAATCATATATAGCGATTTTGATATGACTGTGTTCTGTAACAATATATGGAATAGTGGTGGTTCGATTGAAGGGGTTGGGGTAATTTGGCTGCAAATTGAATGGTGGAGTTATACCGGCTGATCCATACTCATACGCTCCGATGTCCGGAGCACTGCCTACGTAAGAAAGACAGACACCCTGACCTTGCGTCCATGTTATGCTTTGATCTATAGTGATTTCATTTGTTTCATAATTTACATCGGTAATCCTGGCCCGTTGGGTAGTTCCTTCGAGCTGAATTTCGTCTCCTTCTATGATGTTCCAGCCGTCTATAAAATATCCCGCATCTTCAACTTCAAATTCTGTACCGCTGCTATCAAGACTTGTTATAACAGTTAAAGGTGCTCCACTATCAATACACGGACTTTCTGCCTGCAGGCGAAAATCGGGTTGAGTTCCAAATGGGTCCAGCTCACTCCCGTAGCCTTCATAGACGAATAAAGGGTTGCCAGTTTCCCAATTGTTTTCGACTACTTGAGGATCTGTGACCGCATCTGTAGTTATTGTTCCTCCTGCGTTATTATAGAAAATATTGTTTCTTATAACATTACCTGTTGGGTCTCCCTCGCCCCAGTCACAAAAATAGATGCCTCCCGAGAATCCAGAATAGGTCGCTTGATGACCGTTGTTAAAAAATACATTATTGTAAATATGGTTATAATGCGCTGGTGTGTAGTTTTCCATGGAGACGCACTGTATGCCGCCCAATCCATTGTTGTAAAAAGTGTTAAATCGAAAAATATTATTTAAGGACCGTAGGGACATACCTGAAGCTTCGTGGGCAAAGGCGAATCGATTTCCTTCAAAAAGATTTCTTTCTACGGCTAAACCGTGTGTTATTGCACAGCGGTAGCCAAAGCCGTCCGTCGGCGATCTTTCATGATGCAGGTAGTTATTGCGGAATATGGAATATTTACTCCATGCAGCAAGGCAGTGATGTCCCCCATAAAAAAAAATATTGTCCTCAATTAAATTATAGTAACTGCTGTCATTCAATACGAATTCATTGCCTACATCAAAAAGGGCGCCGGAATGAGAGGCGTCGTTGGCATATCCCCATCTCGAAAAACTGCAGTGATGTACCCGGTTATATTGCGAAGAATAATAAACTTTTGATCCGCCCCAAGTTGTTGAATCCCGCGCCTGGTCAAATATACAATGCCCTACGATATTATGATTCGAACTATTTGTGATGTATAAAAAGTGACCCATATAATAAAAATTCAAGCCATTGACAGTAATATAGGATTTGTTATCTATACGAATTCCGTAATCGGCATCTGTAAAGGTTACGGAATTACCATTGTAATTACTGTAGGTGATTCTGGCGGTTTCGGATGTTCCTGAATTTTGCGGTCGAATATAAGTACCGTTATCATACGTACCACCCCTTAGGTAAATCGTGTCACCAGCATTGGCATTTGAATTTGCTGTGGATAGTGCACATGGTGTATTTATATTTGTACTCGCTGTCCAGCTTGTGTCTCCGGTTGGACTGACGTAATGTACCGCAGCTTTTGTTGCTATAGATATCGTGTTTTGCAATACAATTAATAGTATAATCTTATAAAAATATTTCATAATACTTGCTCCTTCTCTTTAGTCGATGCGTTAGTGCGGGGAAACTCACAGACCAACAATTCAAAAAATCTGCGTTCATCTGCGTCCTAATCACCTCAAAAATATCATTTTCTTCGTGCTTGCATCCCTGTTTTCCCATCTTATCTGGTAGAAATACGTACCGCTGGAAACCCTTTTACCGTTTTTGTCTGTTCCATCCCACTGGACCGTATGTTCGCCTGCCTGTTTAACTTCGTTTACCAATGTAGTTATTTCCCTGCCGAGTATATCAAAAACGTGAATAGACAGATGACCTGTAACTGGTAATTGATAACGGATTGTGGTTGTTAGATTAAATGGATTTGGATTATTTTGGAATAATAGATAAGAAATAGGAGTATCTAAATAATGAGTAGTATCATCGCTGTACAACTCATGGATTTTAATGCCTGATAGACAAGTTTTATAAATTCTCACATCATCTATAATTCCATTGAAAGATTTCATTTCTCCGTCATCGGAACCTCTTCCGATTAACAGCTGGTTAAAAAGCCAGGGTCCTGTTACTCCATTAACCCTGTCGATGACAACCTGTTCACCATTAAGATACATTCTTACCACTTTATTTATAGGATCGTATGTCGCTGCGATATGTGAAAACACATTCTCCTGTACTGTAGGAAACTCTACACTCGCAAGTGAGTAACGTATACTGCCGTTTCTTACCCATTTAATTGATAATCTATCATTCACTAAGCCGAAATTAAAATTTGCCCATTCGGAGTCATCATTTATGATCCAATTATCAACGGAAACCGTAAAAGGATTTACCCACGCGGCAAGAGTAAATGCCTGATCCTCTCCGTGAAGGGAACTGTCGCTCCAGGTCGGTACCGTTATACAATCATCCTCTCCGTCAAAAAAATATGCCGTACCTACCTTTACGTCTGTGAGAGTAGCTCCTTCTACAACTCCATGATAACCGTTGCCGCTGGAATCGGCGGCGTCGCCTTCGAATTTATATAATGCTACGATTTCATCCGGAACTTCATCTTGAGTTGTAGCCATAACAGCGTTTGAATATGAGGATTCACCTGATATATCCGAGAACGCACATACACGGAAATGATAATCGGAATATGGCGATAAATTGATAATTGTATATGAGTTTGAATCTGCCAGCACTGATTCGACCCGGTCAAAATTTGTCCCGTCGGTGCTTTGTTCTATTCTAAAGCCCGGTTCATCGTCGGAATTATCATTCCAGGTTAAATGGACCGTGTTATCCGAAACCTGCGCGGATAAATTACTCGGAGCCTCGGGAGAGGTGATGCCATTTAAGTCACAAAAGCGCTGCTGGGCTGGAATAATTCCCGAATATGACAGGTCGGATCCGATAGCTGGCCATGGCGTATCGCCCCAGGGCGCGTTGGTGAAAAAGTCTGGTTTTTCTGTAAGGTAGTAAGAATTCGGAATAGTATGATTCGAAATATCCGATTCCCAAAAAGTATTTTCACTTATATAATCAAAATTCCCATGACGGATTAATGTGCTGACTGTAAGATTCGTATCGCTCCAGTCGTCAGGTTCTTTCAGTATAAACCAGACAGTCCGATTAAGAATCGAATTGTCATGATGCAGGACATTGCCGATGAAGCTCATATATGGATTATTCTTTTCTATAAAAACAGGTCTGCTGGTGTATGAATTTGAATATCCGTCGGGGCAAATCATTTTGTTGCGCAGGAAAATATAATTGGAATTACTTCCCCAGTATCTATCGACTGCTGCTTTGTTCGTAGAATTTCCTTCAAAGAGATTCAAATAGGCGTGATGGCCGTGTGCCGACATATCCGCGTGCATTTCAGTCCATTCACCCTGGTCGTCCATAGATATTCGGCAATAGTTATAAGCATACACGTTGCCGCAAATTCCTAAAGCGGTCATTAGTTTTCCCTGCAGGTAATCAAAAATATTATTTTCAATTAGATTGTCGGTGGTACGATCAACAAGATTCACTCCATAACCTTGCCCACCTGCATAGCCATGACCGTATTCGAAGTAACTGTCTCTTATAACATTTCCCAATCCTCCCCATATCCCTATATGCGACCTCGAACATTTATAACTGCGGACATTTTTTACCCAGCAGTAGACGGCATGATCCATATGTATATTTCCATAGTAAGCGTTACAGTCAACTATAAGCTCAAAATGTAAATCTTCAACACCGGCATATTTTGTTGGATTAACACATCTGGCTACAGAAGGATTCATGTCGAGATTGTAAGTGTAATACAGCGGCTTGTGGAAAGTAAGAGTATTACTCGTTTCGTTTATATCTGTAATGATTAAAAATTGCCCGACCGCTCTCCAACCCCAATGTCCTTCTGCCCAACTATCATTCTCGTTGGGAGGCACAATAGGGCGAGCCATGACAGCCGGATCATTATCCTGTCTTATTTCGATTAGATCACCGACAGAAAATCCGGATACATCATTTACGGTAATCTCATTTGAACCTTTATTACAGTTGCCCAAAACATTAGCAGTAAAGTCTTGGGTGGAAGTACCTATCCAGATATTTGTTCTTTGATACTCATCCGGATCGTTCGGAAGTTTTTCGAATTTAAGGAATGTTTGATCAGACCCGGCACCACGAAGAACAATAGCTTTTCTGATATCTATTCTATCCGTAATAAGGTAGGTCCCCGCGGGAATAAATACCGCGCTGCTTTCGGCGCATGCTGAGATCGCGTCTTTAAGAGCTTCGGTATCGTCAGTAGTTCCATCTCCCGCAGCGCCGTAATCTGTGACATTTACACCTACGGGATATATGGGTATGCCTCCGAGAATTCCCGGTTGCCATTCAATTCTTCGGTCCAAAGAAACAATATCCTGTGATATTCCTTTCGCGGAGATAAAGAGCAGTAATATTGTAAAAAAGTATTTTAAACGCATATTTTTATACTCCTTTAGTCATTTTCATTAAAAAATTTCATAAATCTCATTTTAACAATATCATCTTCTTCGCACCGACAAAACCATTCTCCCCTTTCGGTCGGCTAGGTAATGTTTATCCCGATATCGGTTCGTTGAGCGAGTAGATATACCAAAAAAAATAATTATTTTGAAAGAATTATTAAAGATTTTCATGATAATCCTCCTGAATTATGTTTTTATTTATTAATTTTAATATAGAAGAAAAAAATAGTTATGTCAAGGTAGATAAAGTTAGGTGATAGGTTTTGGGTATTAGGTTTTAGTAAAGAACAAGGCTTTACCTTCTTTGCGTACTCTGTGTCTTTGCGGTAAAAAACTCCTTGACTTTTATTTGGTTTTCAATATAAATGAAAATACTATGAAAGTATTGATTATTGGCGGAGGCGGAAGAGAGCATACTCTGGGATGGATGCTGTCAAAAAATGATAAAGTATCTAAACTATATTTCGCGCCCGGCAACGGAGGCACATCTGTTTTAGGAGAAAACATCGATTATTCCGGCATTAAAGATATAGTGGATTTTTCTAAAAGAGAACAGGTTGACTTTACCGTTGTTGGTCCGGAGCAGCCATTGGTTGAAGGTATAGTAGATTCGTTTAAAGAAGCAGGATTGAATATCTTTGGACCTGCAAAAGACGCGGCCCGGCTTGAAGGGAGCAAGGCGTTTTCGAAAGAGGTTATGGCTTCGGCGAATATTCCTACCGCTTCTTTTGAAATATTCGATGATTTTAACGCCGCAAGAAGATACGTTGAAAAAGGTGGGGAGCTTTCAGTTGTAAAAGCGAGCGGACTTGCTGCGGGTAAAGGTGTTATTGTATGCCATAGTAAAAGAGAAGCTCTAAAAAGCCTTGAATCTTTGATGGAAAAGGAAAGGTTCGGAGAAGCTGGGAAAACAGTTGTAATCGAGGAACTTTTGGTTGGTGAGGAGGTTTCTGTGTTAGCTCTTATTTCAGGGGATAGAATACTTCCTTTTCTTCCTTCACAGGACCATAAAAGAGCATATGATAATGATGAAGGACCTAACACCGGTGGTATGGGTGCGTATGCTCCTACGTCTTTCCTGCGTGAAGCTGAAATGCCGGAGATTAAAGAAAAGGTATTCAAGCCGACAATAAAAGAATTGGGGAAAAGAAGAATTGAATACAGCGGTGTTCTTTACGGTGGAATAATAATGACAAAAGACGGCCCAAAAGTTCTTGAGTTTAATGTAAGATTCGGAGATCCGGAAACACAGGTTATTCTTCCTCTTTTAGAAGATGATTTGTTGGATGTTTTGATGAAAGCTAACGATTATAATTTGCCGGACAACTTGAATTGCAGTCGAAATTCCGCTCTTGCAGTTGTTATGGCTTCAAAAGGTTATCCTGGAAGTTATGAGAAGGGTTTTGAGATTAAGATACCGGAATCCGATTGTACTGTTTTTCACGCGGGAACGAAAGCCGAAGAGGGACGTTTTTATACAAGCGGCGGAAGAGTATTGGCCTGTGTGGGTATTTCACATGATTTAATAAGCGTGAAAGAAAAAACTTATCGTTGTGTCGAAAAAATCGAGTGTGCGAATTTATTCTATCGAAAAGATATAGGAGATAAGGGAATCAAATACCTGTCGCGGTAAAATCGCTAAACGGAGGTTAGTTATTCGTAAGGCAACGCAATTCCTTTCTAACAGATTGTCGTTCAGAGGTATCATTCTAAAAAACCGCAGTCAGTTTCCCCGGCGAGGAAATTGCTGCTTGTCTCTCGACCTCGCTCTTTTTGACTTCGTCAAAAATCCGTGCCCGCTCGGTCTCCGAGGCATTTTTCATGAACGATACCCCTTCACTTTTATACTTTTGCCCTATGGGGAAAAACAAACATGCCAGGGTGAAAATCGGTGGTTGTTATTTGATGAAAAGAAGAGAGAGGCTTATTTTGGCTAATTTGTTTGAGAGAGGAAAAGGTAATCCTCCTTTATCATACCGCGTTAGACCAAAGACGTTAAATGATTTCATAGGACAGGATGAGATAGTAGGTTTGGGATCTGTTCTTAGGAACCTTATAGAATCCGAAAATCTTCCTTCTTTAATTTTCTGGGGGCCTCCGGGTTCAGGAAAAACTACTTTAGCCCATGTAATCTCTAACCATACAAATTCGAATTTTGAGCGTCTTAGCGCTACCGAGAGTGGGGTAAAAGATGTAAGAGAAGTTATACAAAAGGCAAAATACCTTTTGCAGAATAAGGATAAGAAAACCATACTATTCATTGATGAGATTCACCGCTTTAATAAAGCACAGCAGGATGTTCTGCTTCCGTGGGTTGAAGACGGGACGGTTATTTTGATTGGAGCTACCACCGAAAATCCTTCTTTTGAGGTTGTTTCTCCGTTACTTTCAAGAGTGAGAACTTATATTCTGAAACCTTTTGTCCCGGAAGATATAAAAAAAATAATCGATAGAGCTTCGAAGGTCGACGAAGAACTCAAGAAAATAAAGTTCGAAATAGATGAAGACGCGATGGATTATCTCGGGGCCGTTTCTTCCGGAGACGCGAGAGTCGCGCTGGATGTTTTTGAAGCTAGTGTGAAAGTTTCTGCCCAAGAAAAATGTAAAATTGATAAGGAAATGATTGCCAATATTCTTCAGCGGCAGGTTATGTATGACAAATCCGGCGAGGAACATTATAATCTTATCTCTGCTTTTATAAAGTCGATTCGCGGAAGCGATCCGGATGCTGCCCTTTACTGGATGGTTCGGATGTTAAAGGGTGGGGAAGACCCCCTTTTTATTGTCAGGAGAATGGTCGTTCTGGCTTCGGAAGATATAGGTAACGCTGACCCTCGCGCGTTAGAGATGGCAGTGGCGGCAATGGAGGCTGTTAAGTTTGTAGGAATGCCCGAAGCGGGAATAATTCTTTCTCACGCTGTAACTTATCTTGCGTCGGCTCCTAAGAGCAATGCTTCGTATATTGCTTATAATAAAGCACGTAAGTTTTTAAGGGATCATCCAAATGAGAGTGTTCCTTTACACCTAAGAAATGCTACGACCGAGCTTATGAAAGAAGCAGGTTATGGGGAAGGATATAAGTACCCGCATGATTATCCGGATCATCATGTATCTGAATCTTATTTTCCCGAAGGGGTGAAGAAGAAAATCTTTTACGAACCTACCGATTTAGGTTCCGAAAAAGAAATAAAGAAAAGAATGAAGAAACCGAGAGAACGATGAAAAAATTTATAGTTTATATTTTTCTTGCCGGTTTGACTCTAAGAATACTCGCAATTTTTATTGTAGGTAATTATCATGAACCAGCGGATTTTGAGTATGGTCAAATTGCCCGAAACATAGTAAATGGTAATGGTTTTAGTCGCCCAGCATTTTCTGAGGATAATGTTTCTTTGACTTCATCTCATGCACCAATTTACCCGTATTTTCTGGCTTTTTTCTATCAATTTGGTAGAAAACCATCCGTATTAATATTTATTCAAATAATTCAAGCGGTAATTTCTGCG
>Ga0315544_1000306_pt1 | contig 48229 bp, 31 predicted proteins | sample SalMarSW160130MG_2_FD_202543 | JGI IMG/M metagenome (GOLD analysis project Ga0315544, IMG submission 202543) | Salt marsh sediment microbial communities from the Plum Island Ecosystem LTER, Massachusetts, United States - Salt Marsh Sediment SW1601-130 ...
CTCGATTTTAAGCCAGTAGCTGCCGAAAACAGTGCCTCTTTTTACATTAATATGAACCAGGCCGAACAGGCTGTTGCAGCTGCATACTCAACACTCAGCACGCGAACTTCATGGGATCGCGATATTCTTTTGTACCTGGGTGAAGTTCCTTCGAATGATGCTGAAGCCGGTGGAGACTATGAAAATGAAGTTCCCGGGGCTGAGGAGTATAACCGTTTTACGTTCAGCCCGACCAGCGCACTTATTGAAAATACTTATGGTGTATTATTTCGTGGGGTTCACTTCAGTAATATAGCTATGGAAAATATTCCCAATGTTCTTGAAACAGATCCCAATGCCGATGCCGGTATTATTAATATCCGTATTGGCGAACTAAAATTCCTCAGGGCATTGAATTACATGTACCTGACTCATATTTTTGGCCAGGTGCCGCTTGTTGATCATGTTTTGGGACCCAGCGAATACTATAGGGATAAAGCCACCCTTCGTGATCTTTTTGATCTGATAGAACAGGATCTTACGGAAGCTATGCTTATATTACCGGAGAAAAGCTCACTCTCGGCCAGCAACATCGGCAGAGCAACAAAAGGAGCGGCCAAGGCTTTATTGGCTCGAATGTGTCTGTTTGAATCATCCTATGCGCATTACTATCCGGGTGATTCGAGGTTTGTAGGATTGAATGAACGCTGGCAGGATGTGTTGGATATATGTGAGGATATTATCAGCTCAGGTCAATACAGTCTTGTCGGCATAGACGGTACAACCTATAACACCTGGTTGGGACCTGAGACCGATGGTTACCGTTACCTCTTCACAGTTGAAGGTGAGAATTGCGAAGAATCAATTTTTGAGATTCAATATATTAATGATGGAGTTGATTACACCGAGACCAGGGCAGGATCTCTTGTGATGTGGACTGCAGCTCGTTATTGTTACAACACAAGCGGAAGCGAGATCGGGGCAGGGTACTGGGGACTTGGCTGGCCTACTCAGGACCATGCAAGCGAATATGAGGCAGGAGATATCCGCTTTAAAACCAATGTTGCAGCTCCAGGAGATTCTATCGAAATTGGTATAGGAGGTGTAGCTACACGTTGTCCAATTAGTTTTGAGCATACAGCAACCGGTCATTATATTAAAAAATATGAACTCTCTGCTGAACAATTTACTCTTGCCGCAGGACATGGATGGCATAAATCACCCTTTAATATAAAATTGCTTCGCTATGGCGATGTAATGCTTATGGCTGCTGAAGCTGCCATCATGCTGAATGATAATGCAAAAGCCACAACCTATATCAATAGGGTTCGTGAGCGTGCAAGGAATTGCGGAGACGGTATTGTTCCGGCTAATCTGACCGGAACCATTACGATGGATCAGCTTATCAGAGAACGCAGAATAGAATTAGCCTTTGAAGGACGACGGTACTTCGATATGGTGCGCTGGAATATTGCTGTGGAGAGTCTGAACAATACACAAACCCCGGGAGGATTCCCCATTACTTATTCATCGCCCAAAAACGATTTTATGCCGTTGCCGCAGCGTGAAATTATAAACAGTAACGGCAGCCTGACACAACATGAAGGATGGTAATATTCTTTCATATTAATGATAATTGAAGAGCAGGAGTGTAAATTCACTCCTGCTTTTTTTATGTCCAAAAAAATGACTTTTTATGCTAAGGCTAAAGAGTACTAAATTATCGATAGGTTAAAAATAATTTTTTAAAACAAGCAACATCTATTGTACTGCAAAATTCAATTATTACTTATTCTACGTTAATTATGCACATGGGTGATCGTCTCCAATATCTTTCAGCATTAACCCGAACAATGCCATGATTGATGCAATCTACTTTTTGCACAGAAATATTATGCTCCAAGTTATTCATGAATAATGGATTATTATACAATTATATTCTAGTTATCTTGAAAGAATCAATTATAACAAAAGTAGATTGGACCAATTTTATAATAGAAACAGAGAATATTTTTATAGCATCTTATGGTAATTATTACTAACTTATTATAATAAACCAAAATAGTTAAGATCATGAAAAAATCTCTTTTTTTCTTTACACTTATTTTTGTAATGTATTTTTTACAAGCCGAGATTTCTCCTTCCTGGAGAAAAAGCTTTGGTAGTCCGGTAAACTGGCAGAAAATCACGAATATCGGATACCTTATCGTAAGCACGAATAACGCATTATATGGTATCAATCCGGAAACAGGTGATGTTTTGTGGGAAAATAAAACACTTGCAGCCATACCTGAGGAAGCCTATGAACAGGTAACAGGTACTCAGTTTTTTTCCTTGACAACTGGTGGTGAAATATCAGATATAATAATCATAAATCCCTCTGACGGCAAGATATTATTTGATTCTGAGAAAGAAGGTATAAGTGCAGTGCTAAGTAAACATCCGTTAGGACAGTCAGGCAGATTACTAATAATCGGAACCAAAAAAGGAGAATTGTCTGCAACATTGCTGATGTATGATGTGAATACAGGTGAACAGTTGTGGGTAAATGAAAAGTTATTTGTTGAGCAAAAAAGTACGGAGGGGAAAAGTGGATTTGGAGCATTTATGACCAATCTTGAATCAGCAGCTCTAACCATGGGAAATATTGCCGGGCTCACGGCAGAACCTCTTGAAATAAATGAAGAAACTCTTCTGATTGCTCATCCTAATTACATAATTTCATTAAATGCCAATACAGGAGAAGAAAACTGGAAAACTTCCATTTCACCCTCCACTCGTGCAGAATTAGCGATTGTCGAGACTAATCCTGATATTGTATATGCATCAGTGGAAACTGAGGAAACATCTCAAATGTCATCAACATCAGAACCAACCACAAACTATTATAATCTTACTTACGCATTTGATATTAAAGATGGCAAAGAAGTTTGGGCTAAACCTTATAAAGCAAAAGGACAGCTTAATACTATAATTTTCGACAAAAGAGGATTGATCATTTGCCCATTTCTTAGCAAGCCCATGATCAATCTTGTTGACTATACATCAGGTGAGGGCCAATGGGGAAAAAAGGGAAATGGAACAAAAATTCACGGCGCCCTGGTAAGTTATTTTGAATTTGAAGGCGATTATATTATCACTACTGCTTTTGATAATGCCTGGAATAATGCCGCTGAAGAGTTTTATCTTAATATTCTTGATGTAGAAACAGGTATGCTGAAATATGAAAAATATGAAAAACTCAAAGGTAATTTAAGAAAGATTGAATTGCTTGATAAAGGTTTACTTTATGTTACTTCACGTGAAATAAATATTATGGACGTAAATACAGGAGAGAGTCTTTTCCCGGAGCCGATTGTTGCTGCAAAGCCTCTGGATCCGGATAACTATGATCCTTTGATCCATGGACTGCCGTTTGCAGAAAATGACAACATGCTGGTTGCTTATTCGTCAAAAGATGAACAGCTTTACAAAATCGATAAAAAGGCCGCCACACTACAACAAATTTCTAAAGAACCAATTGATTTTAAAGAAAAAGAACAACCCAATACTGTCGAACTAACCGAAGATGGAGTTATCCTTTTCTCAGATCAAAATATCATGAAACTTAATTGGGAAGGAAATATAATTTATCAAAGCTATTTTCCTTCACCGCAGGTACCCGGACTTAAAAAAGCGCTTCATATAGCCAATGCTGTAAGAGCAGCTACTATTGCTACTGCGGCAAGTGCGTATTCCGGAGCATTTGCCCACGCATCAATAGCATCAGATGATCAGGCAACAAAAGATATAACCGGTGAATTGGCAGGAGGATTTGGAGAAGTAGCAGTCGAAGGATTTTCCGTAGCAAACTCAGAAATGAAAAATGTTATGAAACGTTTCAAAGCCTCAGCAGAGAGTCCTGATTTTATTTTTGTACTTTCTGAGTATGATAAAAAAGCCTATGGAATCATTCAGGTAAGTAAAAAGGATGGAAAACAAGTGGAGTTAATTGATCTTGGGAAAGAAAAAGAACCTAGTTATGAAGTAGATCAGATTTACAGCTATATCTATCTCAGGACTCAACCCAATGAAATAGTCTGCTACCAATTTTAATTTGTAGTAGTGTAAAAAACCGGGTTAAACCGGTTTTTTTTAATTTCACTATCAGACTTGCATACATTTTAGCGCTATAAAATTAATATCGAAGATAACTTTGCAATAAAAATCCTTAAATGTGAAACATTTCATTCACTTTCCATGTAGATAAGTGAAACAATCCTACCTACTACTCAATACAATGAGATATTCATTTTATAATTTAAATGGCATAATTATGCAAAAAAGAACTTTACTTTTCCTATCAGTTTTGCTGATAAACGCCACACTTGTTAATTCACAAAGTCATCCCGGTTTACGGATTAACGGTCGTCACTTGTATGATAAATGTGGCGAAAGAGTAATACTCAGAGGTGTAAGTAATCCAAATATTTGGTTTGATAAAACCGGTGCCACTCAATATCCGGAAATTGAGCAGACAGGAGCCAATGTGGTCCGCATTGTTTGGCAAATCAATGGTTCATCTACTGATCTTGATGCTGCTATAACTAATTGTATTGCCCAAAATATGATTCCCATGGTTGAATTGCATGATGCTACAGGTGATTGGAGCAAATTGCAGGATTGCATAGATTACTGGATTAGCGAAGATGTAGTTAGTGTGATACAGGAAAATGAAGAATATTTATTGGTAAATATTGCCAATGAATGTGGAGGGTATTCAGTTACAAACAACCAATTTACCACAGGATATACAAATGCAATAACTTCTATGAGAGCAGCCGGTATACACGTTCCACTAATTATTGACGGTACCGATTGGGGAAAAAATATTGATATTCTTCAGTCTCAGGGTCCCGGATTGATCGAAGCTGATCCTGATCACAATCTTCTGTTTTCTATTCATATGTGGTGGCCGGAAATGTATGGGTACACAGAAAGCGATATAGTGGATGAAATAGCACAGTCAGTAAACATGGGTTTGCCACTCATTGTCGGCGAATTTTCCCAGATGCACGGTGAATGTACCACCAATGTAATTACAGATCAGAATTCAATTGAATATACAACAATAATCAGAGAATGCCAGGAGAATGCAGTGGGATACATAGCATGGTCTTGGTTTGGTAATTGCAATCCTTTCTGGGATATGACTACAAGCGGGACCTATGCAACACTTTATGACTGGGGACTCGAAGTGGCTGTGACAGATGATAACAGCATTCAGAATACATCCGTAAGGCCATATAATATTGTAAACGGCATTTGCAATCCGAGTGGGAATGAACAACCGGAATCAGTAAACGAATCATTTACACTTCAACAAAATTATCCGAATCCATTTGGCGAATCCACTACAATTCACTATTCACTTGGTCAGTATTCTTATGTTATGCTGTCAGTTTACAATAATCTGGGAGAAGAAATACTAACTTTGGTAAACAGCAAACAATCGCCTGGCGATCATTCCCTGACAATTGACGGCAGAGATCTGGCCCCGGGCATTTATACATATTCCCTCAAGTCAGACGGGTATCAACTGACAAAAAGAATGATGATCTTAAGATAAAAAAATACCAAATGCCATAAGGAAAGAAATGCATGCAGACATTCATAAAGATCATAAGCAAAACAACAAGTAAAATCAGAGCATGCTGATATATAATATGAATTATCGGGAAAAATTTTTCTCAATAATTTGAGATGTCCGAAGTTGCCTTAATAAATGCAGTTTTATATCCTTTCTGAATAACGTTCTTCAGTTCATTTCTGGCAGCAGCCAATGAAGCATATTCTCCGGTGGTGTATCTGTATATCTGATCTTCTCCGCAACTAACTTTGACATCTGACAGGCTATTCATTGCCGTCAATGCAATCTCCCTTTTTAAAGCCATTACCTGTATGGTATAAGTGGTTGGTCTCACCGGTGTATTCAGGTATTCTTCCAGGTTGTAATAGCGAATAAATGCAGTTTTGTATTTTGTTCTTATGATCTCATTTTTGGCACTTTCTGCTTCTGTAAGTGTTTTATAAACTCCTGTAACATACCTGTAATATTCATCCTTTCCTTTTTGAATTTCTATATTTAATGAATTGTTCAATTCATCGGGTTCAACTCTTTGAACAGAAGCCATTAACTGAATCGTATATTTTCCATTCTCATAATCATATACAGGTTCTGTATCTGGTATATCATCATACGTCACAGTTTCGGAAGCCACACTTTCCACAACACTTTCATAAGCAGTTTCATCAGTTGATTCATACTCCTCAATAAGAGTGGATTCCGGTTCAACAATTTCAGATTTTTCTTCAATTGGAGTTATTGCAGCGGCAATTTCCTCAATATCGGGAACAGTTTTTTCAAGGAAGGGATAGATGTAATAGTAATCTTCGGAATAGCCTGAACTGAAATCAACCATGTGTGTATAGGTATTGTATTCAGGAGCAATAAAATTGATCATATAGTTGCCTTTGCCAAGTTCAAAACTGAAATTCCCGTCGGTCTCGTCGGGTACAACGGAAAATATTTTATCATGAGTCTCTGTGCTGATTACTTCAATATTTGTACTTGTAAAGTCAGTTGATCCATCCTGAAAAGCTATCTGTCCGGTGATTTTATACCGTTTATAGGGATCATCCTGTAAAATCTCAAGGTAATATAAGTTGTAATTTCCATCGTAAGCGGGATCGCTCATAGCAACATAAGCATAAGAACCGTTCCCTGAAGGCATGTAATACATATCGTCATCGAAAGTATTTAAAGGATAACCAATGTTAACCGGAGTTTCCCATTCATTACTCCCTGTTCTGACTGAGTAAAAAATATCGTATCCTCCAATATTTTCATGTCCTTCGGACTTAAAAAAAAGTTTTGTGCCATCATAATTTATAACAGGCATAATTTCATTGCGTTTTGTGTTTATTTTGTCTCCCAAATTCTCCGGTTTCTCCCATTTGCCTTTTTCATCCTTTTCTGATCGATATATATCCATGCCACCATACCCGTCTTTTCTGTCACTGACAAAATACAGTTCTCTGCCATCAGGAGATTCACATGCATCCGAATCCCAATCCTTTCCATTTACAGGCTTATCCAGTCTGATCATTTTCTGCCATCTCTTGTTTTTTTGAAATGTGTAGTAAATATCACTTGATATGCCTGTTTTCACCGTTAAATATATCCTCTCATTATCAAAAGAAACAGAAGAGGGATAGCATTCGCCTTTTACACCGATGTAGGTAGTAATTTTTACAGGTTCGCTCCAAATTCCGCTTATTTTTTCCGAATAATAGATATCATCCTTGTTGTACTTTCCTTTTACTGAATAGAACAGCATGGTTTCATCATGATTAACGACCGGGTATTGTTTCGACTTATCGGAAATGAGCGAACTTCCTAAATCCGTTTTTGTGTAATACACGGGATTTTCCTGCATTTTTTGAGCAGTATAGCATGATTCTATCAATTGATTTGCCAGTTCAATCTCATCCTGGTCTTTTCCAAGCAATGAAATGTATTGATTCAGCAATTCAATGGCTTTTGGTATATTGTTTTCCAGTTTAGATGCAATGGCATAATACTTCAGAACTTCAAGAGGTGCATTGGTTTCTTTTGGACTGCCATATTTATAATCCGTTGAGGCGAAAGGAGCAGCTTTTTTTAGAAATTCAATGGATTCTTTTTTCCTGCCTACGATGTTCATCAGGCATAATCCATTCAGAAAATTCAAATTCGGATTATCCGGTTCAGACCTTAAAAGCTTTTCATAGGTTTTTTGTGCTTTTTCGTAATCGTTCTGCAATAAGGCCATATCAGCTTCAAAGAAATCTGTTTTATTGAAATTCTGACCGGAAACAAAAAGCATGCTATACAATAAAAGACAACTGAATAAGGCTTTAATTTTCATAACCCCGCAAATAAAAATTCATATCGTAGATTAAATTACACAGATAAACAACAAGTTGCAAAATAATTTATCAATCAACACGAGAAATAATTAACAAAACTCCATTCTGAATTGTTTGTACGTGAATTGCAAATTGTCTTAAACCGGGTGTTCTCTATAGGCAAAATGCATTCTGGCTTGTTACTATCATACATTGTCTTACGGCAGGAATTGAAAACCAAAGCAAGCACGAAGTCGTGAATAATGATAGCCTGAAATGTTTATAAGAGCATTATTTTCAATGTGTTCTAATGAAATTTTATTCGTTATTGATTTGATAACTTCATAATATTCTTAATTTTATTCCCGTTACAATTCTTATCTGATAAGTGATGGGAAAATCCAAGAATATTGAACCTGAAAAAAGCGATAAGCGAAAAATCAAGAAAAAGGTCTATGAAAAAGAACTTCGGAAGCTTCAGATAGAGCTTGTTAAGCTGCAGGAATGGATAAAAACCAAAGGTCTCAAAGTAGTTGTGGTTTTTGAAGGAAGAGATGCTGCGGGGAAAGGCGGTGTGATCAAGCGCATTTCTCAGAGTCTGAATCCAAGGGTATGCAGGGTGGTTGCCCTGGCAACTCCCACGGAGCGAGAAAAAACGCAATGGTATTTTCAACGATATGCTGCACACCTTCCGGCAGCCGGAGAGATGGTGTTGTTTGACCGTAGCTGGTACAACCGGGCAGGAGTAGAGAGGGTTATGGGATTTTGCACTGATGATGAATACCAGGAATTTATGCGTTCGTGTCCCGAGTTTGAGCGTATGTTCATTCGTTCAGGAATAATCCTTATTAAATATTGGTTTTCAGTATCTGATGAGGAACAGGAAAACCGATTCCAGGCACGCATTGATGATCCTACAAAAAGTTGGAAACTCAGTCCGATGGACCTTGCCTCCCGCGAAAAATGGATCGAATATTCAAAAGCAAAGGATGAAATGTTTAAATATACCGATACCAAGCAGGCCCCATGGTTCGTGGTTCCTGCCGATAATAAAAAACGAGCCCGCCTGAATTGTATAAGTCACCTGCTGAGCCAGATCAAATATAAGGAATTGCCGGCTGAAAAAATGAAATTACCGCCCCGACAGGAAAGTCATAAATATGTCCGCCCTCCCTTTAGTGATCAGACAATTATTCCGGAAGTATACTGATTTTGCCTGTATTACAATTTAATTTTAACAATGAATTGCAGCATTTCAGGAACCCTCTATAGTCTTTTCTGGAGTTCTTTTCACTGTTTGTAAAAAGAATAATGGTAAAAAATGACAGTTAGTTGCTATTTAATTTATAATTTAGCCGCATTATTCTATTAAAATCAAATTATGAAAGAAGGTAAAGTAAAATTTTTTAATGAATCCAAAGGTTTTGGATTCATAAAAGACAATGAAACCGGTGAAGAACATTTTGTGCACGTTAGCGGATTAATTGATAAGATCAATGAGGATGACGATGTTACATTTGAACTTACACAGGGAAAAAAAGGATTAAATGCTGTAAATGTTAAATTAGTATAATTACTATAACTATATATAGCTTAATCATAAGCTCCAACATAATGGAGCTTTTTTTATTTTTGATAATCAAAAAATACAACTGAGATATGGCTAAATCGAAACAAACATGGAATAAGAAGGAAAGGGAAAAGATCAAACAAAAGAAAAAGCAGGATAAAGAAAAAAGGAAAGAAGCACGAAAAGCAAATCCTTCGAAAAGTGGATTGGATGACATGTTAGCCTATGTTGATCAGGATGGAAATATCACATCAACACCTCCGGATGAATCCAAAAAGGAAAAGATTAAAGCTGAAGAAATTGAAATTGGAATACCTAAAAAAGAAGCCACAGACGAGGATAGTAAGTTGAGGACAGGAATTCTTAATTATTTCAATGAATCAAAAGGATTTGGATTTATTAAAGATGCCATTACACATGATGAAATTTTTGTTCATATCAGTGAATTTGTTGACGAAATAAGGGAGAACGATAAAGTGAATTTTGAAACTGTAAAAGGTCAGAAAGGGTTAAATGCTATTAATGTAAGAAGAATTTAACAATGAGAATATTGTATTTAACACTTCTAATATTTGTTAAACTCAACCATTAATTCAGATTGCTTTGCAACTATATTTTGCTATGATTAAATTAGTATTTGGGTTTTTACCGATTGCATATTTTATAAACAATGAATACAACTACCAAGGAGGCATTGGCTATTATTGGCATGGGATGCCGCTTTCCAGGAGAAGTGAATTCTCCAAATGAATTTTGGGATTTATTAATTAACAAAAAAAATGCTATCCAGGACATTCCTTCAGACAGATGGGATGCTGATTCATTATTTGCAGGTGATTTCAGAAGAGCAGGAAAAATAAGTGTAAAAAAGGGAGGTTTTATTAAGGATATCGATAAGTTCGATTCAGGTTTTTTTGGCATCTCTCCTTTGGAGGCTTCAAGAATGGACCCGCAACAACGAATGCTTCTTGAAGTTTCATATGAAACCATTGAAGATGCGGGGCTAAGTATTTCTGATCTTGACAATTCACGGACAGCTGTTTTTATAGGAATTTCAGCTCATGACTATGGTGATCTGCAGAACACACCTCCGGAAAGGGCAAATATCGGATCACACACAAATGTTGGTTCAGCACTTTGTATTAATGCAAACAGAATATCCTATTTCTACAATTTAAGAGGTCCAAGTTTTGCGATCGATAGTGCCTGCTCCTCCTCACTAAATGCAATTCATCTTGCCTGTCGGGCCATCTGGGAAGGTGACGCTGATGCTGCTTTTGCAGGTGGAGTAAATTCAATCCTTAAGCCTGAACCTCAAATGGGATTTAGCAAAGGAGGTTTTCTTTCACCCGATGGTACGTGCTATTCATTTGATGAAAGAGCAAACGGATATATACGTTCGGAGGGAGCTGGTTTGATTTTTATTAAACCCTTATCTAAGGCAGAAAGGGATGGCGATTTTATCTATGCAATCATTCGTGGATCTGCAGTTAACCAGGATGGCACAACAAAGGGGATATCTGTACCAAATCCTGTGGCACAAAAAGAACTTTTTATTGAAGCTTACAGAAATACCGGAATTAAACCTACTGATATTCAGTATATAGAAGCACACGGAACCGGTACTTTCGTTGGCGATCCTATTGAGGCAAATTCCATTGGGGAGGTTATTGGAAAAAACAGGAAGAACAAATGCTATATTGGCTCTGTCAAATCAAACATAGGTCATCTTGAGCCTGCTTCAGGAATAGCAGGAATATCAAAACTTGCACTTGCACTGAAAAACGGGATAATTCCACCGAACATAAATTTCAGAAAAGGGAACCCAAATATTTCATTTGAAGAATACAACCTTGAAGTACCTACTGAATGTATTCCATGGCCTTATGAGAAAGGAAATATTCACTATGGTGGTGTGAATTCATTTGGCTTTGGCGGATCAAATGTGCACATTATACTCCAGAATTTTGTTCCAAAGAAAAAGAATAAAACATCAGAAATTAAAGGCCCACTGGTTTGTACACTTTCTGCCAGGAATAATGATGCACTTGCTTCTCTTACGAGATCATTCATCGACTTTCTGAATGAAAAAGATAATATGTACAGCCTTAGTGAAATATGTAGTGCAACAGCTCTCAGAAGATCTCATCATGATATTCGTCTGGCAGTTGTTGCCGAATCAAAGAAAGAACTGGCTGAAAACCTGCAGGTATATTTGAATGGAGAAACCCTGACTGAAATTGCTGAAGGAAGAGTCAATGAGGTAAAAAATAAAATAGTATTTGTTTTTTCAGGCCAGGGTTCCCAATGGTGGGCTATGGGCAGAGAGCTTCTGGAAAATGAACCTCTTTTCAGACATCATGTAGAGAAAATAGATAAAATGTTGTCCAAACATGCCAACTGGTCTTTGATTGAGGAACTTACAAAAGACGAAAAGTTTTCCAGAATCAGTGATACAAATATTAGTCAACCTTCCATTTTTGCCATCCAGATAGGTCTGTATGAAATGTGGAAATCATTGGGCATTCAGCCTGCAGCTGTTGTTGGTCACAGTATTGGAGAAGTTGCTGCTGCCTATGCATCCGGAGCACTGACTTTGGAACAAGCTGTACTTCTTATCTTTCATCGCAGCCGTATACAGTTTAAAGCAACTGATAAAGGTAGAATGTTGGCAGTCGGTTTGTCCTATGAAGATGCAAAAAAATTGATCAATGGCAAAGAAAATAAAGTAACAGTCGGGGCAGTAAATGGTCCCTCTATGGTTGCTCTTTCGGGCGATACTGATGCAATAGAAGAAATTGCTGAAGAACTCGATAAAAAAGATATTTTTCACCGGTTACTTGTTGTGAATGTTCCGTTTCACAGTCATCATATGGAACCCCTGAAAGACGAACTGCTTTCTTCCCTGGGAACATTCAAAACAAAGCCTTCAAAAATCCCGTTTTACTCTACTGTGGAAGCCGGAATTGTTAATGGAGAGAATCTGACCCCTGCATACTGGTTCAGGAACATACGTGAGCCCGTGTTGTTTACGAAAGCTATTGAAGCACAACTAATAGATGGATTTGATACATTTATTGAATTAGGTCCTCATCCTATCCATGCTATTGGCATGAATGATTTAATAAACTCTCATAAAGTTAAAGGACTTGTTATTCCATCCATCAGAAGGAAAGAACCTGAAAAGAGGATATTTCTTGCTTCAGTGGCCACTTTACACACATGGGGCTGCAAAATCAACTGGAAGAAATTATACGGTGATGAGCATTGCAGAGTTGAATTGCCGAGGTATCCATGGCAAAAAGAATCTTACTGGATTGAAACTGAGGAAGGAAAAAAAGTAAGGCTGGGCAAAATTGAATACCATCCTCATTTAAAGAAGCAGGTAAGCTCGGTACGGGAAAGTAACAATATAATATGGGAAGTTGATCTGGATAAAAGATCTTACCCTTATATTGAAGATCATAAGGTCCAGGGGCCAATTGTTTTCCCCGGTGCAGGTCATGTTGATCTCGTGATTGGGGCAGCACAGGCTTCGTTCGGAGAAAAATTTGAATTTATCGAAGATGTAAACTTTGAAAATGCATTATTCCTTCCCGATTCCGGGGAACCACCACAAATACAGATTGATATTTCGCATGACAGCGGTGATTATTTTATATATACCAGACCAAAAGGAAAGGAGGCCCAGTGGACCATGTGTTCAAATGGCAAGGTGAATCACATCGGCGATAAATTTAAAGCCATACCGGTTGATCTTGATGATATTCGTACAAGGACTATCATACCTGTTGAGGTAAAACCTATGTATGATGAATTGCTGGAAAGCGGTTTGTATTTAGGACCCACCTTCAGAGCTATTAAAAAATTATGGAGAAGTAACGGGCATTGGGAATCACTAAGTGAGATTGAAGTGCATGAAAGTATACATTCCGAATTTTTCCAGTTTAATATTCACCCCGGAGTACTGGACAGCTGCTTCCAGACTGTATTTGGTATTTTCAATGAAAGAAGTGACCTGAGCAGAAAAATGGGAGTATATGTTCCCAGGCATATCGATAAAATTAAGTTCTATAAGAAACCTTCTTCCTATAAAATGTATGTTCATGGAAGATTGCGTGAATGGACAGATGAATATGCTTTAGGCGAACTGTGGATTTTTGATGCCGATGGAAGCCTGATCGCAGAATTTCATGGTTTCAAATCTCAATACCTGAAAGGATCCAGAGGAGAACAGGGCGGAGAACATGACAAATGGTTTTATGAGTACAAGTGGAACATGAAACCCCGTGCTGATCAACTTTTAAAAAGAAATCCCGGCAATTATCTTCCTCATCTGCCATTGATTAAAAAAGCAATTCAGCAGACTATTCAGGAGGTTCTTGATAGGCATGAGCAATCAGAGTATTACAAGCAGTATGAACCGGAACAATACAAACTTACCATTTCCTATATATGCCATGCACTGGAAAATATGGGAATGAAATTTAAAAAAGGTACTAAAATAAACGTCGACAGGCTGATTGAAGGGATGAATGTGATCAAAGACCATCATCGTCTCTTCAACCATATGTTCATTCTTCTTAGAAATGCAGGAATTGTTGCAGGTAAAAATGGTGAATATGAAATCATTAAAACCCCGGCAAAAAAGGATGTTTATATATGGATGAATGACCTGAAAAAGCAGTATCCTCAATTTCATCATGAATCTACACTGCTTGGCAGATGCGGACCTGAAATTCAGGGTGTACTTCAGGGTCATGTTGATCCAATCCAGTTAATTTTTCCTGAAGACCAGTGGGATGCCATTGTTAAGTACTATGTTGAAGGTTTTGCTTTCAGAAAATACAATGACATTGCAGCAAGATCTATTTCGGAATTAATTAAAAATCTTCCTGAAGATCAGACCTTGCGAATTCTGGAAGTTGGTGCCGGTACCGGGGGCATGACACAAGCTATATTGCCATTACTGCCAGGTGACAGAACGGAATATGTTTTCACTGATCTTTCACATATGTTTATGTTAAAAGCTCAGCAGAGGTTTACAAATTACCCTTTTGTCCAATATAAAATTCTTGACATTGAGCAGGATCCGGCCGACCAGGGTTTCAACCTGAATTCATTTGATATTATCATTGCATCTGACGTTATTCATGCGACTCGCGATTTAAGTGTTTCCCTTGGGAATGTCCAGAAACTATTGGCCTCAGAAGGAATCTTAATGATGCTCGAAGTTACCAACTCTCCGGTTTACCTCGATTTTATCTTTGGGATGACAGAAGGATGGTGGCTCTTTGAAGATTCAGCTATCAGGACCGATCATGCTACTATGCCTCCTGAAAAGTGGAAAGCTGTACTGGAGAATACTAACTATTCTGAAGTAGCCTGTTACAGTGATTTTGAAAAGAACGATTCTTCCTGTCAGAGTATAATTCTGGCCAGGGCAAGAAAACTGGATATATCAGAAAAAGAAGAAGAAATTAAGGCAAAAGTTGAAGAAGCTAGCTGGCTTGTATTTGCCGATGAAAAGGGAATTTCAGTAAAAATTGCATCAAAACTCTCTGCATTAAATAAAGAATGCATTTTTGTCCGAAAAGGAAATAGCTTTAAAAAGAATTCTGATACTGAATACCAGGTGGATATGCTTTCGCAGGAAGATGCAGACAAAGTGGTTGATCTGGCTATGAAAGGTTCAAAATTTCAGGGTATAATCTATGCATGGGGTTTGGATGCTATAAGCAATGATGAATTGAATACAGAAAGCATTATCAAATCAGAAGAATCAGGATCCATTATGCTTATGAACCTGATGAGGAAACTCAATAGTTCCAATTTCAATGTAAATCCTTCCATCTGGATATTATCAAGCGGAGCACAATCTGTTGGAGGAGTGCCGGAAACTATCAATATGGCACAGGAAGGATTGCGGGGAGTAAGCAGAGTAGTGGTAAATGAATTTCCAAATTATATCTCCACCATGGTAGATTTCAGCAGTCCGGTTCAGGATATTGAAATAGAAGTATTCATAGACGAGGTATTTGCCTCCGACCGTGTGGATGAACTGGCATTCAGAGGAAGAAAACGTTTCGTAAATAAGCTTGAGCGAATTAGTACTGAAAACATCATACGCCGGGCCTTTAAAACAGTTTCTGCTGAAGGTAGGGCATATACAGCCAGTATTTCAAAATATGGTGTACTGGATAATCTTGTACTCAGGGAATCGGAAAGAAAATCCCCTGCATCTGATGAGGTTGAAGTTCAAATAAAGGCCTCAGCTCTGAATTTCCGCGACATTATGATCGCTATGGGATTACTTAGCGATGCAGCTGTTGAAGGTGGTCTGTTTGGAAGAACTTTTGGACTGGAATGTGCCGGCGTGGTTTCGGCTGTTGGAAAAAATGTGAAGACTGTTAAAGTGGGTGATGAAGTTATGGCAACTGCTCCGGCATGTCTGGGTGGATTTGCATACCCAAAAGCCTGCCATGTAATTCAAAAACCAAAACATATTTCCTGGGAAGAAGCAGCTGGTTTACCTGTTGTATACACTACTGCTTATTTTTCACTTATTCACCACTGCAGGCTTGAGAAAGGAGAGAAGGTTCTGATACATGCAGCGGCAGGTGGTGTTGGAATTGCAGCAATTCATATCGCCAACTCTATTGGCGCAGAGGTATTTGCAACAGTCAGCAACGAAGAGAAAAAAAATTACATTGTAAGTATAGGTGTAAAACCTGAAAATATAATGAATTCACGGACTCTCGATTTTGCTGATGATATTATGGCAAAAACGGGAGACAAGGGGGTTGATGTGGTCCTGAATTCGTTATCAGGTGAAGCCATTTACAAAAGCATCAGGTGTTTGGCTTCATATGGCCGATTTGTTGAAATTGGCAAAACTGATATTTACCGGAATAGCAAACTGGGGTTACAACCCTTTGGTAATAACCTTACTTATTTTGGAGTCGATGTCGATCGTTTGTTTAAACAGAAAGAATTTTTTGGCGGCAGACTATTCCAGGAATCCATTGATTTTTTTGTAAAACATAAATTCCCAGCACATCCTATAAAAGTCTTCCCGATAGCTAAGCTCACCGATGCTTTTCAATATATGGCTGCTGCACGACATATAGGGAAGATCATTATTTCAGTGCAGGGAGATCTCAATATTGCTCCTCCTGCGGAAATTAATTTCCATGAAGATGCTACGTATCTGATTACCGGCGGAGCATCAGGTTTTGGTTTATCAGTAGCCTACTGGATGACAAAGAAAGGATGTAAAAATCTTGTTCTTCTTAGCAGAAGCGGAACCAAAACCGATGAAGAAGCTGCTCTTGTCGAGAAAATGAGATCAAAAGGTGTTCATGTTGAAATGGCAAAAGGTGATGTAGCCAACAAAAAGGATATCGAAAGGGTATTCGCTTATATAAAGAAAAATATGCCGCCTCTCAGAGGCATACAGCATGCGGCAATGGTATTGGATGATTGCAGCATACCTGAAGTCAATTACGAAAGGTACATGAAAGTATTTATACCGAAGGCCATAGGTTGCTGGTTACTTCATGAAGCCTCATTAAATATGGAATTGGATCACTTTGTCAACTATTCTTCCATTTCGGCAATTTATGGCAACCCGGGTCAGGTTAGCTATGTTGGAGCAAATAGTTTCCTCGATAATTTTGCTCATTTCAGAAGATCATTAGGATTGCCTGCCATGACCATTAACTGGGGTGTTATTGGTGATGTAGGTTTTGTTGCCAGGTCAGGAAATGTTGGAGGACTGTTATACAAGCAGGGATGGAAAGCATTTTCACTGCAACAGGCGTGTTGGATATTGGAGCAGATGTTACTGACAAATCCGGTGCAAAGAGTAGCTACTGATTCAGACTGGGAGATGATTGGTGGATTTTTCCCTCATTCTGCTACATCCAGTCGTTTCGAGCATCTAGTAAAAGAAAAAGAACTTGCAGGGGCTTCCTCCGATGTTGGAACGAGTGATGATGCATTGAAAGCATCCATTTTAGAAGCTAAAGATGATGAGAAGCAGGAAATATTCCTTAAAAAATTGAAGGATACTTTTGGCAGAGTGATTGGTACTACTGCAGATAAGTTAGATTCTAGCGAGCCTGTCACTAAATACGGATTGGATTCCTTAATGGCAAATCAAATTCGAAACTGGATACAGAGCCATGTCGGTGTCGATTACTCCATGATGAAAATTATGAGAGGCCCGTCTATGTTTGAAATAACAGCTCAGGTAGTTGATGAAATTATGGGCCAAAGTTCTTCCTCAGCAAGTGATTCTGAGGTAAAAATCGAACTGGACAAATGGATCATCAGAAGTAAAATAGTCCAAAAGCCAAAACTGCGACTTTTCTGCCTGCCATATTTTGCAGGCGGAGCTTCAGTATTTAGCAGCTGGCATGAATTTCTGCCTGATGATATAGAGGTCTGTGCAGTACAATTTCCGGGAAGAGAAGAACGTGGCAATGAAAAAGCCTACGATGATGTTTTCGTATTGGTGAAAAAACTTGCCGAGGTTATGGAACCATTGTTAACTGTGCCAATAGCATTTTATAGTCACAGTTCGGGTGCAGGTATAGCCCTTGAACTCGCAAGGTATCTTAGAAAGGAGATGGGTGTAAATCTTGTGAAATTTATGGCAGGTGGCTGGAGAGCTCCACATTTGGTCAGCCCGTTTAAATTTCTGGATGCTATCAACGATGATGAAGTGTATAAGGAAAAGAATATCCCGAATATAAAAAACCATTTGAGATCGCTTGAAATACCAGATTCTGTGCTTGAAAACCAGGAAATTTTCAATGAGATGCTACCCTCTTTAAGAGCCGATATTCTGCTTGGCAAGAAATATAAATATTACGATGATAAGCCTTTGGATTGTCCTTTAACTGTATTTGCAGGTGAAAATGATACCGTTATTAAGGAGGATCAGATCAGGGGTTGGGAAAAGCATACGGCTGCAAAATTTAATTTACGCAAAGTAAATGGCTCTCATTTGTTCTGCAGAGATAACAAAGAAGAGCTGCTAAAGATGCTTTCTGAAGAATTGCAAAACGGGGCTGGTGCATAGCAATGCTATTTGATGATAATATAGTCACCGCTCATATAAGTCTTTCTGAAAGACGGAAATACACGATACTCCGAAAAAATGATTTGCATATCTGGCAGGTATCTCTCACTCCCAACCGGCAAATCCTTGAACTCTGCAAATCTGTTTTGAACACGGAAGAGCAAAAAAGGGTCAAATGGTTGAAGTTTGAGTATGACAAAACCAAATATATTATAAGCAAAGGTGTATTACGTTTATTATTAGCAGATTATCTTAATATAAATACTTCAGAAATTAGCATCTCCAGGCAAAGAAAAGGAAAACCCTTTGTTGATAATGACAACACTCTTTTTTTCAATATGTCTGACTCAGGAGAGCTTTGTGTTTTTGCTTTCACAAGGGCAAGTGAAATTGGAATAGATATCGAAAAAAAAAGAATACTACCTGACCTTGATGAACTTATTCAAAAAAACTTAACAAAGCAGGAAATAAATCTTATTAATAAAAAGCCTGCTGAAAAAAATCTAAATTTCCTGAGATTCTGGACCATCAAAGAGGCTTATTTGAAAGCAATTGGTGAAGGTATGCGTTTAACTCCCAATAATCTTGAGTTCTCCATTGAGAAAGGAAATATTAAATTAGTGAATCAACAGGGAATACTTGATCAGGAAAATTGGTTTTTCAGAGAATTTATTCCGGAAACTTCTTACTTTGGTGTCATAGTTTTTAAAAACGAACATACAATAGGTGCACATTTCATATTGAAGTAGTCAACATGAACACAAATTCACTATGCGCTTAACTTATTATATATTGTTAGTTTTCATCAAGTTGTTTGCCATTCTGCCATTTTGGATAATCTATCTGATTTCAGATCTGCTTTATTGTATTTTCTATTATGTTATTCGATATAGAAAAAAAGTAGTAAGGCAAAATATTGAAAATTCTTTTCCGGATTTGGAAGTATCTGAGAGAAGAAGGATTGAGAAAGCCTTTTACAGAAACCTCTCCGATATATTGCTTGAGGGAATTAAAGGTTTTACGATTTCACAAAAGTCATTGTTGAAGAGGTATAAATTTATTAACCCGGAGCTTATGAATTCTTATTTTGAAAAGGGAATTGACGTAGTTTCTATTGGATCACATTATGCTAATTGGGAATGGGGAATAATAATAGCACCATTGCATATTTCACATGCGCTTTATGCTTTCTATACTCCTGTATCTAACAAGTACCTTGATAGATACATAAGATATAGCCGAGGTAAATTAGGAACAAAGATGATTTCACTTAAGGACATACGTGAATCGTTTAGAGCTGAGCGTGATGTTCCGACGACTTTCTTTTTCGGAGCTGACCAAAGTCCGTCTAATCCAAAAGCAGCTTACTGGATGACTTTTCTGAACCAGGACACAGCCTGTATGCAAGGATTGGAATTCTTTGCCAGGCGATATAAGATGCCTGTTGTTTATTATGATGTACAGCGCATTAAACGGGGTCATTATACTGTTGAACTTAATGTTTTAGAAGAAGATCCTGTCAATACCGAATCAGGAGAACTTACTGAGAAATACATGCGCTTTCTGGAACAAATAATTATTAAGAATCCCGAAGACTATCTCTGGTCACACAGAAGATGGAAACATCAGAGAAATAAAGAATAATAAAAATGGAAGTAACAAGAACATTTGATTTCTTGGCCAGATACAAGGAAAAATTTTCTGATAAAGCAGATGCCCTTGCAGGAAAACAAAACGGCATCTGGATTAAATACAGTTCTCAGGAATATATTGATAATAGCAATTACATTAGCTATGGACTCATGGCCCTGGGTTTAAAAAAAGGAGATAAAGTTGCCAGCATTTCGAACAACAGGCCTGAATGGAATTTTTTAGATATGGGACTCGCTCAAATGGGAATCATTCATGTCCCGTTATTTACCACCCTGCAACCCCATGAGTACGATTTATTCATCAGGCACTCAGAAGCAAGAATGCTATTTATCTCTGATGCGGCAATATGGAAAAAAGTCGAACATATTTCCTCTAAAAAAGGCAAGCTGGAGAAGATATTTTCATTTGATAATCTGCTTGAAACGGAAAGCTGGAAGGTTGTTCTGGAACTGGGAAAAAAGAACACAGACAAAAACAAAGATCTGGAAAGAATAAAGCAAACTATAAGTCCCTCAGATTGTGTTACCTTGATTTACACTTCCGGTACAACAGGAACTTCCAAAGGAGTGATGCTTTCACATAAAAACCTGGTGAGTAATTCCGTATCGGTTGCCGGTGTATTTAAACTGCAACCTAACCACAAATATCTAAGCATCTTGCCTGTTTGTCATGTAGGTGAACGTATGGGCATTTACCAGACACAATATTCAGGTTGCAGCATTTACTATGCTGAGAATCTTGGTACCATTGCACGTGATTTGCAGGATGTTAAACCTCAGGGGTTTGGTGCCGTTCCGAGAATACTTGAAAAGGTATTTGACAGAATTGTTTCAAAAGGCAAACAACTGACAGGCTTAAAGAAGAGACTGTTTTTCTGGGCTCTTGAATTGGGTTTACAATATGAGAGAGATGGTAAAAATGGTCCCTGGTATCAATTTCAACTTATGTTAGCTCGAAAAATTATTTTCAGTAAATGGAAGGTGGCTATGGGTGGAAATGTGTTAGCCATTGGCGTTGGAGGTGCCGCTCTTCAGCCACGTTTGGAAAAGGTATTTTGGGCTGCCGGCATTAAGTTGCTTAATATGTACGGACTTACGGAAACTTCACCTGTAATTACTATTAACAGGGAAAATTCGGAAGACATGATGTTGGGTACTGTAGGCTGTTTAATAGACAATGTGGAACTTAAACTGGCAAAGGATGGGGAAATTCTATGCAAGGGACCTAACGTTATGATTGGCTATTATAAGGACGAAAAAGTTACTGCCGAAGTCATTGATAAAGAGGGTTGGTTTCATACTGGTGATGTTGGTGAACTGATCGATGGCAAATTTTTACGTATTACAGACAGAAAAAAAGAACTGTTTAAGCTATCGAACGGAAAATTTATTTCACCGCAAACAATTGAGAACCATTTTCAGGAATCCATATTCATAGACCAGTTGATGATAATAGGAGAAGGAGAGAAACATACCTCTGCATTAATTTCTCCAAATTTTGAAGAACTGAAGACATGGTGCATTGAAAACGATATATCTTGTTCATCATCCGAAGAAATGGTTAAAAACGATTCCGTGATTTCTCATTACAAGAAAATTGTATCCGAATTGAACAAATCTTTGAATAATGATGAACAGGTTAAACGTTTCAAACTGGTGAAAGATGAATGGACACCTGATACAGGAGAACTTTCTCCAACTCTGAAATTGAAAAGGAGCATAATCAGCAATAAGTATAGTGAGAAGATTTCTCAAATTTTCGAAAGGAATTAATTGTTGTTTATTGAATGGAAAATTGCTCCGGGAATGATTAATTTCTGGATTTCATAGCATTGTTTTCGCTACTATTTCACTGAAAGCTACCAATCATCGGGTATGATATAAAAAACGGAATGCAAATAAAAAAGGCTGCCTAACCAATAAGGCAGCCTCATCAAAGTTAATTTCAAAAACCTATTTCACAATTAACCGTTGTGTTTCAGTACGGGAACCTTTTGTAACCGATATATAATAAATACCGGCATTGCAATTCGTCAGATCAAGTGGTGTTGATCCACTTAAAGTACCAGTATCAATAATCATACCTAAGTTATTGAATATATTATAGGTTACGATTCCGCTTTGTAATAAATTAACATGTACTTCTCCATTCGATGGATTGGGAGAAATATCAAACAATTGGTTATTGTTTGCGTTTGATTCCCTCAGGGCTGAAGGTGTTTCGCCTTCATCTACAAGACTAATTTCATCGAAAAGGAGATTGAAACTGTTAGCCAAATCACCGGCATCACCCCAGCATCCTGCTTTCATTACAACATACCAGGTTGTAACTGAGGTTGTATCAGGAACAGGAAAGGTAGTTACTTCTGTAAATACCGAATCGCCTGAAGCTCCTCCACCAACCCATTTGAACTGAAAATCTTCCTGGAATGTGCCGTCAAATCCTACTACCTTAAATGCATCATAAGGTGCTGTCATCCATACATTCATGGCATAAATGTAATCTCCCTGTCCGGCCTGGAAGTCTTCTCCTTCAGCCGGTTCAGACCTCGAAAGAATAAGTTCAACCCATGCATTTGTCAGATCTGCATCCGAAGTATTTTTAAAAGCACCGGTAAAGGAATAGCTGTGACCGGGAGTAATCGTGACAGCCTGATAGACCTGAACGCCTGTTTGTCCATAGCTGTATATTTCAAGGCAGTTGCCTGCACCTGCCGAAGGAAAATCATCACTGAAATTGAATGTTACAGTGCCTTCATCCGGTCCATCTGATCGCCAAAAATCAGTCCATGACGCTTCATTTTCCATGTTGCCGTCAGTAACCAGTTCCTGGGCATTTGAAAAGGTTGAAAATGCCAGAAAGGGTAGAATAAAAAGTAAATATTTCTTCATAGCATTAAGTGTATTTGATTAGGAAATAAGTTTTGACTAAAAATAGCCAGACTCAGGCTCTTCGACTTGTGGGAAATGTATATAAATTGTAACTGTTTTGTTAACTAATGCTAATAAAATAACAGAGTAAAACATATCGTTTTATGTTACTATTGATTATTTCGGGGAAAAGCTCGGATACAGGGTAAGAATGCACTTTGATATACCGGAGTCTTTCTTTACCCGCAAAACGAAATTGTATAAACACCAATTCAGTTTCAGATTTCTTCTTAGAAAATCACATTTTTATAATATATTTATTTCCTGCTTTACCTCTAAAATTGGTTCACTCAAAAACACAGATCGCATATTCTCAAATAAAAATGAACGAAACGACTTTATTTACCAAAGGCAAATTGGGTCCCCTGACACTTCGCAATAGGAGTATCAGAGCTGCTGCATTTGAAGGAATGAGTATGAATCATGAAGTCAGCCATGATCTTATCAAATATCACACTGCAGTGGCAAAAGGAGGTGTCGGTATGACTACAGTAGCGTATGCCTCAATCAGCAAAAGTGGTTTATCTTTCAAACATCAATTGTGGTTAAGAGACAGTATCATTCCGGGTTTGAAAAAATTGTCCGCCAGTGTGCATCGCAAAGGTGCTGCAATATCCATTCAAATCGGGCATTGTGGTAACATGGCCGATATGCGGATTGCAGGAAGAAAGCCTATGGCCCCTGTAGGAGGAATTAACTGGTACGGACCAACTTTTCCCAGAAGAATGAATAAAAACAATATAAAGGAAGTTGTTGCTGATTTCAGGAAGGCAATCCAGATTGTCAACAGAAGTGGATTTGACGCCGTTGAAGTTCATGCCGGCCACGGATACCTGATCAGCCAGTTTTTATCACCGTACACAAACAGACGAACTGACGAATACGGAGGTGAATTCAGCAACAGGAGCAGATTCTTAAAGGAAGTTCTCTCTGCAGTTCGTGAAATGATACCCGGACATATGGCATTTATCGTTAAGATGAATTCCTATGATGGTTTTAAGCAGGGAATTACCAGGGAAGAAGGAATATTAACAGCAAAAATCATTGAAGAATGCGGAGCTGATGCCATTGTTGTGAGTGGTGGCTTTGTCAGCAAAGCTCCCATGTATATTCTTCGCGGAAGCATGCCTACATCAATAATGGCCTATTTCATGAAAAATCCTGCTAAACGGTTTTTTGTGAAAACATTTGGAAGACAACTTATCCCTGCAGTTGCATTTGAAGAAGGTTATTTTATGGAAGATGCAAGAAAAATAAAACAAGCCGTAAATCTCCCCATAATACTCGTGGGAGGCATGAATAGTGCAACAATCATTGAAAAAGCCCTGAAAGAAGGTTTTGAGTTTATTTCCATGGCCAGAGCATTGATTGAAAATCCCGGATTTATTAATGATCTTAAAGAAAAATCAACTGGCAAATCCGAGTGTACGGTATGCAATTATTGTATCGCAAAAATGTATAGCGATCAGATGAGTTGCCATTTGAATGAAAGCGATATCCCTCCTGCATTAAGGAAAAAAATTGAAAAGTTGTAATGCAATAATTTCTTTTTGTGAGAAAGTCTGGAGCTGTGCATTATCAAAAAACCTTGCCTGGATGAATCTATATCTCATACAAGAACCGTCTTATCATACACCACCGGCATGTGAGAGAAATAGTATCTTCCTCAGGATTTTGAGGCGACAAAAGACTGGTTAAAATTGGTGTTCTTCCTTATTTTTTCAAGACTTAAGGCTATTTCCTGGTATCTTGACCTGACAATACCGGCAACAGCTCTTAGTGTTGCATGGTCTATCTTTCCTGTTGTTCTTATTCCGGCAATTTTTTGAAATTTAATCAGCAACGATTTGAAAACTTTTGAATTTGATAGTACAGTTTCTTCATTGGTTATCCCGGATTTCTCAAATACGTAAGAAAACAAATGAAAAAAATGTTCGGGATCATCCTTATCATCAGGAACAACGATCATATTTTCAGATATTACCATATCCATTACAAGCATTTCCATTTCGCATTGCAGGGCAATGTATTCTGCATCATCAGGCTGGAGAATCAGTATCTCCTCCTGAATATTGTCTGAGGCATGTATTCTGTTCAGGTACTCGGGAAGTTTTGAAATAAAAATATCTCCATTAATGAAAACATCTTTCGTGGTAGCATATTCTGTACCTTGAGTAAGATGCAACATAAAGGTAAAAATTGAATTGGTCATAAGAAATTCGAAACGTGCTCTGAGTTTTGCCGATTTTTTTGTGTTCGTTTCTTTTAAAAGCTTAAGTCTGAACTGCTCAAGTGACTCAACATCAAAATAGGACGGTTCAAATCCGTATTTATAGGCATTTTTTAAGAGATCTAGTATGTTTTCCGATTGTTCAGTCAATTCATTACCACATGTCCAGACAGGAATATAATGAGTGTTTTCATAAAAACTACAAATCAATGGAGCCGATTGCAATTCAATACCGTCCAGCCAGACTACCTTATTCTTACAGCCTTTTAAATTTGTCTGAATCAATTCGGTAGTATACGATGAATATTCTGCATCATTCGCCAGAACATTTTGATTACATTCCCCAGAACATAGCGAATAACTTAATAGGCCAAGAAATACGAATGTCAGGTACAAATTGTTTTTACGATTTGTTTTTTCACGGGTATGTTTATTTGAAGTTCTCATGGCGTAAAATTTTAGAACATCAATATGTATAGTAATACGATGCATTAATTTATAGGTGATTTTTATTCCACGAAATTGCTTAAGTATTTGACAAACAATTTATTATTAGCTTGCGTCATCGCTTATTGGATATCAGGCTCACCGATAACAGGTAACATTCCTCACCATAAATAACAGAATAGTACTATCCATTGCAGTATCTTTTGAATGTCTGTCTTTCTGCTAAGTATACCGGACGGGTAATAGAAACCAGGGATAACATTAATAAAAATACATTCACCTGTAAATTATTATCCTTCCATGAGGGAATTTACTTACTGAGAGTATATATTCAGGACAGGCAGATAATCAGAAAGATCATTCTTGCCAAATAATTTGAATCACAATGAAAACAATCTTAACGATTCTTGAATTTATAATTGTCAGAAGATAAGAATTATTATAAATTATGCTTCATACCTAACCATTCGGTATGAAGCATAATAAAAAATTCATTAACTATTCCTTGATAATCTTGCAAATCACTATCTGATCTTTGATCTGTATTTTAAGCAAATAAATTCCGGATGGCAGATCACTGATATTCAAAGTTTTCTCATAACAATTATTAAGAATAAACAATTTTTTTCCTGTAATATCTGTAAATGAGATGGTCATTTCATCGTCTGATATAACAGTAAACACATCTTTCACGGGGTTAGGGAATATGTGTATTTGATTTTGTATACTTTCCTGTATTCCTGATGGAATATCGTATGAATAATTTACCGATGCAGCTATATTTTCATTCCCGGAATTATCAATGACAGAACCTGCAGGCAATTCAACAGTTACATTACCTTCTGCAGTGGCAGTAATGTCAACTTCATATTCCAATCCTTCTGCAATAGGTGTCAAATTTGAAGAATTACCGTTAGATACCAGGATATCCACTATTTCTAATCCTGAAATTCCTTCGTTAAATGTAATATTTGCTGTTATTGTTATAAGATCGGTAGTTGTAACACCAGCATCAATAACCGGAATTGGAGAAGTTATATCTCTTTCGTATGCTCCGATATCAATAATGCCACCGTCTACTCTAAAATAGCCGTTCAGATCCGTTGGAGGCAAAAGCAGCCCTGTTGTATCCGTATATCCGGTATTAATACATGGAGAAGAATCAGAAAGATGGAAATTGTTAGCCAATTCATCAACAAAGTAGGGTAGTGTGTCTATGCAATTTTCATATACACCCGTATAATTAGCATGAGCACCCGATCCTTCAAAAGAAGATGAATCTCCAAGAATGTTGCAATTGTAAAAATCAGGATCAGTATTATCATTCAACATACTTACATCTTGTACATTATTCCGGATAATAGTATTGTAAATATTAATATTTGAATTACTATTCATACGTATTCCGAATGATGTATTATTTACAATTGTATTATTTACAATAGTGGCTTTTGACTCATAGCAGAAATATGCACTTGTATTATCTGTCAGTAAATTTCCTGCATAAAAGGTAGTATCACCATATCCCGAATAGATTGCTGTTCCATTGTTATTAAAAAACTTGTTTTTAGAAACAATATTTTGAATGTCACCGATTGTCATCATGCTGTATCCATCATTGTTGATAAAAGCATTATCTGTAAGTTCAATTTTGGATGTTCCGGAAATAAATATACAGGCATTGTATCCCTGGTTATTTCTGAACATACTGTTCGAAACTTTAACATGCTGAAAATCATTTAATTGAAATGCCGCTCCATCACTATGATTTGTGTGCGTATAATTGGATGTTATGGCATTCTTAAAAACACAGTATTTAAACAAAGAAACATCAGAAGATGTATTGTCAACATATTTTATTCCCTGCCAGCCTTCTATTGTATTCGTGGCATAAAATTTAATTGAATCTTCTTCAGTGCCAACTGCATTTATTGAACCAAATGCTCTCATTTTGTAAAATCCATTAAATACTATTTCTACACCAGGCTCAATGGTCAGAGAGCATCCATCCGGTATAATTAAATTTGCATTGATGATATAAGGAGAATTTGCAGCAGTCCATGTTTCATCACATATCGTATCGGTACCAACATAGTATTCATAAGCACCTATATCAACAAAGTCATCTGATATTCTTGGCAGACCAGTCACATCGTAAGAAGGCAAACTTGTATGCAAAACACCCCGGTTGTAACAGGGTGATGCAATTGATATGCTATAATCGTTGACTATGGGATCTGTAAATAAGGGATCTTCATCGATGTTCTGAACATAGGCACCTGTATACTGTGCCCCTGATCCTGCTCCTGTAAAGCCTGCACTGCCACCTTCTATATTACAATAATAAAAATTCGGATCTGTATTATCATTAAGAAGATTCACCTGAAAAGTATTATCCCATATGATTGTATTATATATAGTAATATTAGAATTCGAATTCAATATTAATCCGGATCCTAAATTACTGACAATTGTATTATTAACCAGAATTGCTCCGGATTCATACCCGAAAAAACCAGATGAATTTCCTTTAATAACATTGTTTATAAAATATGAATTATCATTATTTCCTGAATATATTACTGAACCTGAATTATCTATGAACATATTGTTAGAAACAATTGAACTATAGGAACCAGTGGTAAGTATACAATAATTGGTATTATCAGTAAATATATTGTGATCAATTACTATTTGTCCGTTTACAATGTATACAACTGCATTTGTTCCCTGATTGTATCGAAACAGACTATTTCCAATGTATAGTTTTGAGAAACCATTTACATAAAATGCGCCGCCATCTTTATTTACATCGGGACCATTAACCGGAAGTCCATATTCAAAAACACAATAATTAAAATATGAAGAATCGTTTGAAGCAGGTGTACCAACAAATAAAAAGCGATTCCAGCCTGTTCCTTTATCAAGAGCAGTAAATTTTATACTATCTGTCTCGGTACCAATAGCAACAATTCTTCCCTGTACATCAAAACCGTACATTCCTTGTGCTTCAATGACTATACCCGGATCAATTAACAGAGTAATACCATCATTGATGGTGATATTACCCGTTAGTTTCACTGTATCAACACCTGTCCAGTGTGTATTGGAAGCAATTGTTCCGGAAACATCAATTGAAGATGCAAATGTGATGTGAGATATATTTGCTAAAATCAGTAGAATAAATATCTTTTTCATTGGATTATTGTATGATGGTTTAAAACAAGTATTAAGTTATATAAAATACAGATGAATTAGTAATTAACAAAGACATATTTTATAAATAGACAGTAACCTTATTGTTAGAGAAAGGTTGAAAAATTAACTCCGAATGTTTTTCTGAATATCAGTTCGATAATTAGCGGAAGCCAGGGCAGCACGAATGAATAATACACATTTAGTGGAATTCCTTTCAGAAGAAGGAGCCAATATTGATCGGTATGACCATGCCGGGAACACCCCACTTGAGAATGCATGCAAAAGTGCAGACATTTCAATCGTAAAATTGATTCAGAAACGCCTTATGCAAGAGAGTGGTTAATCAAAAAGAATGTTAAACAGGCTATCATTAATCAAACCAGACAAACTTCGTCCTATTCGGGCAAATAAATTACTATCTCAACCTTTCTGTACTTCCGGAGTTCGGATTCGTCCATTTCCTTCCAATTTACATTTTCTTCCAGGAGTTGAGCCGCACCAAAAGAGAACGTCCTGATCCTGTTATCGCCAATGCCCTTACTTTTCAGGAATTCTTTTACCGACTCAGCTCGTTTTTTGGACAAATTCAGGTTATAATCAGAATCTCCCAGAGCATCGGTATATCCTTTGATGGTAACATACAACCTGTTGTCACCTGCCAATTCATCAATAACACTTTTCTGAATGATGTTCTTTGCCCCGGAAGAAAGTGAATAGTCATTCAGATCAAAATTGACAATGACAACATCGAATACAGGATCTTTGATTACCTCTTCCTCCTTACTGATACGATCGCCTAATCCGGTGGTATCTATGATAATTTCAGCGAAGAATTCAATTGTATCAATGTTAAGGGTATAGGAACCCGGTTCAAAATTCTCATTAAGATGCTCCAGATCTGTCTGCATATTTACCTGTCGACTGATACCCAACGGTACATTGATGGTATACTTTTGAATATGAGTAAATTCAACAATTTTATTGTCGAGGTATAAACTCGATTTTTCATCAAGCTCCGTTGGAGGTTTGCCGGTCAGATCTCTCACCGGCAGCAAACTTAAGGAGATCTGATCACCTTCCTGTATCTGAAGTTCCTTGGATAACAATGTTATATCTATCACTTCTGCGTCTATGGTTTTAATATCTTCCTGTTCTGCGAGAAACTTATTGAGAGACTTCCTGTATTCCTTTCTGGAAGCAGGATGTGCAGTAAAATCATATTTAACATGTCTTGTTAACGGTACAATAATTTCCTCTTCTTCTCCGGTTTCCGCATCCATTTTACTTACTGTTAAAATATATTCTTTTGCAGGAATAATGCTTACTTCTCTTGCAGTAAGCTGATTCTTGCTTTCGACCTCTTCAGCCGAATGGGTATTGACACTCATGCTTAGCCAGCCGGAATCTCTTCGGGCTCCTAATCCGGTGGTATCTACTGTAATCTCTGAGAAAAATGAAATGGTGTCAAGGTTTAAATTATAAGCATCGGCTTCAAAGTTTTCCTGAACATAGTCAAGGTCAGTATGAAAATTAACCTTTCGATCCGGATTGAAGGGTATATTGATCGTATATTTCTCATAAGGGGAAATTTCAAAAGCTCTCTCGTCGAGTGTCAGACTTGATGTGATATCTTCCGCCACAGGAGGTTTTTTACCAGGTTGTTTTACCGGAAGCAATCGAAATGAGAGATCTTCTCCAGGCTGCACTTCCAATTCTTTGGAAAGGATAGTAATGTCAATTACTTCTTCGTCAGCGAGCTTTAACTCATGCCTGCCAATTAAAAATTCTGCCAGCGCTTCTTTAAATTCAGTATCCGACTTTGCTGATGAACTCAGATTGTATTTCACGCCGCGGGTAAGGGGAACTATGATTTCTATATCTTTTCCTGTTGCCGGATCGGGTTTGCTTAGTGTTAACATGTATTCTGTTCCTGGAATTATGCTTATCTCTTTGGCTGATAGGCGATTATCCTGATTTACTTCATCTATTGAATCAGTGTTTACGGCCAGGATTAACAACCATTCCGGTTCAGCCTCTTCTTTTTTGAATACCGGACCATCATCAACAACGAGGGAGTATTTCTTCGGACTGAAATTCTGATCGAGCGCATCCAGATCTGTCTTTATAGTAAAATTTGCCTCCGTTTTAAGGGGTAGCATGATAAAAAATGAACGACCGAATACACTCACCGACTTTTCATTTATATAGAGAGTGGATACTTCTTTTCCTTTGTAAGGAATTCCCTGTTCTTCATCTTTAACAAACCGGAACGTATAAACATCTGCACCGGAAAACCGAAGTTCCTTTGCCAGGGCAGTCAGACTGATCGAACTTTCATGGGCATCCTGGTATTCTTTTGCTTTTCCCTTGAGTGTGCTAAGGTACTGGGGACTGACAGACACATCTCCGGCAGAGAATGTATATTTCATTCCCTGCGGAACAATGATTTCTGCTTTCTGAACCGGAGAAGGCTTCAGCATAGTCATTTTTCTCTGCTCTGCCGTAAGGTTTTTATTATCAAAAATCTCATAACACTCCACATTTTCTCTTTGAATGATAAGTTTATAGTTTTCGGCAGGCTGAAAGCTGAATTCATAATCACCCTCACTGTTGGGAGAAATGTTGTATTCTTCACCATTGCTCAGCCACAGGTTGATCTTGTTTTCATCCTGTGATGATCTGCGCTTGTAACGGTAACCTTCATATTTTATTTTAAAATGGATACTGTCCGGATTTTCTTTATTTTTTGTCAGAACAATTGTCGAGTCCTTGTAGAGTTTCGTTCTTTGCTCGGTTGAAATCAGGTAATTTTCACCTTCAATTTCTTCTTCAATAATTTCATTGTATTCAGTAATCCATCGTTTAAACTCCTCCGGTTTATTATTTGCCAGAAGCACAAGTGCATACTTTAACCTGTACACATTATCGGGTCGCTGATTGCTTTCAAACACAATACGGTAACATTCCTCTGCCTGTGGATACAATTTTAATTTTGAATAAGCCTCTGCTTTTTTCAGAATAGAAAAATAATCGGTTGCATCTTTCTGGAAGGCCATAGTATAGTAGACTATTGCCTTTTTAAACTCATTCCTGTCGAAGTAATAATCTCCCTTATCGTTGTATACATTCCTTTTTTCGGTAATGACAGCATCAGTTTGTGAAAAGCAAACATACCCGATAAGCCCCAAAAGCAATGTCAAAAGTAATGTTCTCATCTTCTCTAATTTTTTACTATGATATTTCATTAGGCGAACAAATACAAATCATAAAATAGTAAAATATTCACATTTTCCGACAGATAGCATTAATTCATACATTTACTATCCCAGAATACAATTCATAATCAATAGTTAAAGATACTGATAAAACTTATACAATTTGTGTGAAGAAATTCACATCAGAATTCAGGATAGTTACTTAAATCATAGTATGCAACACGTATCATTCATTTTAAACCTTATTGGGAAAGAATATATGGATATGTATACTGATAATTATACGCCTGTCTGCAGAATGATAGACCATTGGTCATTTAATACCTGATTTCCTGTTTTATTGAAATCAGATTCTCATAAGGTTATAATGAATTCTAAATGAATCTATTAGTATACTAATTTCCTCTATGTTTTACGGAGATAACAGGGTACTTTTACTATGTAATAGCCTGGAATTCTGCTGTGAATCTTTTCAGGTATACGGTGCGAAATACAATCGGTGAATTAAAAAAGAAAACTCATGAAAACATTTACTCTGTTAGTTATTGCACTGCTTTTTCCTTTGGCAGTTTTTGCACAGGATTTTAACGAAGTCATCAAGATAGAGGCTTCCGACAGTTCCCCTGAAGATGAATTTGGCTGGTCTCTGGATATATCCGGAAATTATGCAATCGTCGGAGCCTGGGGTGAAGATGAAGATGCTGCAGGTAATAATACCCTGGATGATGCAGGATCTGTCTACATAATTGAACGGGACAATTATGGAAACTGGAATGAAGTACATAAGATTGTGGCTTCCGACAGGGCTGCTAACAATCGTTTTGGTATTTCGGTAGGCATTTCAGGGAATTATGCTGTGGTTGGAGCCCAACTGGAAGATGAAGACGCTTCAGGGGAAAATACTTTGGAAGATGCCGGTTCGGCTTATATCTTTGAAAGGGATGGCTATGGAAACTGGAATGAAGTACAGAAGATTGTTGCTTCTGACCGGGCACGATGGCATGAATTTGGTGGTTCGGTAAGTATTTCCGGAAGTTATGCAATTATCGGGGCAATTAGTGATGATGATATGAATCCTTTGATAGGGGCAGGTTCTGCCTATATTTTTACACGTGATGACAATGGAAATTGGAATGAAGTACAAAAGATTGTTGCTTCTGACAGAGCTGCAGGAGATTGTTTAGGTTTTTCATTAGGCATTTCAGGAAATTATGCTGTGGTCGGAGCTAAAACGGAGGATGAAGATCCCCAGGGAGAAAATACTATGGAAGATGCTGGTTCCGCTTATATCTTTGAATGTGATGAAGGTGGAACCTGGAATGAGATCCAAAAAATAGCAGCATCCGACCGGGATGTTGATGATTGGTTTGGCAACAGCGTAAGCATCTCCGGTAAATACATAATAGTGAGCGCACCCTATGAAGATGAAGATGCATCGGGAGGAAATACCTTGGATGATGCTGGCTCGGTTTATATTTTTGAGCGTAATGAAAGTGGAGTCTGGAATGAGGTACAAAAAATCGTTGCTTCTGACAGAGCTATGAATGATTGCTTTGGCAATTCATTAAGCCTGTCCGGAGATTATGCAATAGTCGGAGCGTACATGGAAGATGAAGATGCAGAGGGAGAAAATACCTTGGATTGGGCCGGCTCGGAATATATCTTTAAGCGTGATGCTGGCGGAACCTGGAATGAAATCCGGAAAATTGTGGCCTCCGACAGGGCTGAAGAAAACAATTTTGGCTTTGCATCGGGTATTTCCGGAAATTATGCAATGATCGGACAATGCCATATAGCCGGAAGAGCTACCGGTACGGCCTATATTTTTGAGGCCTGTACCCCGGGAACTGATCCCGATCCGGACAATATTCTTGAGAACGGCAATTTCGAAGCCTGTATATTATCCCCCTGGTCGCTGTACAATGCGGATTATTTGGGAGTAACAGCCAATGCAGTACTTATGGACGGGGAATGCACGGTTTCAGGAATTAACCTTTCAAATAGTCCGGTTCACTGGGATATACAGCTAAAACAGGAACTTTCCATACCACAAATTGAAAGACTGGAGGTGGACTCAACTTATGTTATTTCCTTTGAAGCGTCAGCTGAGGCTGACGACAGGCCATGCCGCATTTCTTTCGAGCAGAGCATTGATCCCTGGGCAAATATTCTGGAAGAATATGCCATGATGGGCACAGAGACCGAAACCTGTTCCTATGAGTTCGTTTTGAATGCAGTTTATCCTGATATACAGCTTTCTTTGCAACTGGGTACGAATGTAACACCGGTAACTTTCGATAATGTGAGGTTAGTCAAGAAAGTGGGAGGAAGCCCGTCGGCTGTAAATAATATGAAAAGAGACGAATGGCAAATATTTCCCAATCCGGCTTCGGAATATTTAAATGTAAATGCAGAAAACGGAGCAGTCGTAAAACTCTATAACAATATGGGATTGCTGGTTAAAAGTGGTATCCCTGTTAGCAACCGGCTAAGTTTCAATGTAAGCGATTTACCTGCTGGTATTTATATTGTTGAAATAAGCAATGGAAGGAATGTTTCAGCAGGCAAAGTTATAATCTACTAAAACTCTAGAATTATCTCAAATTATATCACAGAGGTTAAGGAAAATAACATTAAAATATTTTTAAAATGAAACAACCAAAATTTATTATCTATCTGTTAATGATGCTGATGTTAATGATTCATATTCCAGCAATTTCTCAGACTCATGTTTTTATACCTGACATTAATTTCAGGAATTTCCTGAATGCTTCGTATCCAACCTTTATGGATGTATCGGGAGACAGTTTAATTATTGATTCGGCTGCTACTGTCGCAGGAACCTTTACCTGTAGCAATCAGGATATTGTTGATCTGACCGGTATTGAATACTTTATTAACATTATTAGGTTAGAATGTGACAGTAATCAATTAACTACCTTACCGAATCTATCAAATATTTCAGCCTTAAACAGGCTGGAATGCAATGATAATCAAATTACCAGTTTGCCGGATTTCTCAGCCAATACAGCTATAAGTCATCTTTTTTGTAATAATAATTTACTTTCAAGTTTGCCAGATCTTTCGGCTAATCTGGCTTTAGAATATCTTGATTGTGAAAATAATCAGATCACTGACTTACCCGACCTATCGGAAAATACAGCTTTAAAATATCTTTATTGCGATGATAACCTATTGACAAGTCTGCCAGACTTATCAGCCAATACAGCTTTATTATATCTATATTGTAATAATAACCAATTGACCAGCTTACCGGATCTGTCAGCCAATACAGCCTTATCATATCTTTGTTGTAACAATAATCTTTTAACCAGCCTTCCTGATCTGTCATCCAATACCAATTTATGGAGGCTTTGCTGCAACTATAATCAATTGACCGGTTTGCCGGATCTATCCAACAACACGACTTTACATCAAATTTATTGTCATCATAATCAAATTACCAGCATACCGGACATATCGAATACAGCTATGACAGTCCTCTATTGTAGTTCCAATCAGATCACCAGCTTGCCCGATCTGTCATCCAATACAGGTTTAGCATCTCTTTATATTCAGAATAATCAAATTTCCAGTCTGCCTGATCTGTCAATTAATTCGGCTTTGAAAGAATTTGATTGCAGTTACAATCAAATCACCAGTTTGCCTGATTTCTCAGAAAATAGTGCTTTATGGTTGTTCTATTGTGATTATAATAAACTGGATTTTTCCGATGCAAGAGAATTACGAATAGTGGATACCATATCGAATCTGTATAGCTATGATTATGAACCTCAATCTCCATTTGATAATGCATGCTGTACTTATTTATATGAGGGAGATATGCTTATTTTAAGTGTTGCCGGGCAGGACTCGGCTTTGAGTTACCAGTGGTTTAAGGATGAGGTTACAATTCCGGGAGCTACAGATACACTGCTGACAATTCCCAATGTTGCATTGACTGATAGTGGAATGTATACTTGCCGGTCGTATGGTACGGCCCTTGAAAGTCCGCCAATGAACTGGGGTCCCGGTATTAGTGAGTTTGTATCGGAACCTGTAACTGTAAAATTGAATGAACAATGCGGTGAACCGGATCCTCAGAATATTATTGAAAACGGTAATTTCGAGACATGCACACCAATATTCTGGTCGCAATACATCGCTGATCATCTGGGCGTAACAGCACAAATTGCTATTGTTAACGGTGCATGTAAGGTCTCTGGTATTGCCCTTTCAGCCAGTCCTGAGTATTGGGATGTTCAATTGAAACAGGAATTCTCAGCCGCACAAATTGATAAGCTGGAGAAGGACTCAACCTATACACTTTCATTCGATGCTTCTGCCGAAACGGATGACCGGCCATGCCGTATTTCCTTTGAGCAAATGGTTGATCCCTGGGCAAATATCATGGAGGAATACCCAATTATAGGCACAGAGACAGAAACCTGGTCGTATAATTTTGTTCTGGATTCAATATATGATGAAATGCAACTCTCCTTTCAGTTAGGTACGGATATAACACCGGTAATCTTCGATAATGTAAAACTGGTTAAAAAGGTTGGAGGAACCCCGACTGCTATTCATCATGCAAAAAAAGATGAATTGTGCATATTCCCCAATCCGGCATCCGATTATCTACATATCAATGCCGAAACGGGTGCAACAATAAGACTTTATAACAGCACAGGGATGCTTGTTAAAACAGGTATTTCGGTGGACAACAGGGTAAATTTTGATGTAACCGGTTTGCCTGCAGGCCTGTATTTTGTTACAGCAGAACTAAACGACCATGTGTCGTTAATAAAAGTAGCAATCCTATAGGTTTACATTCTCATTAAGACCAATGCCCCTGATCTTCATCGTTTGCAAATCTGAACGGATAAATAAAACCTTTGGTTTTCAAGGTTATGAAGACATTGATTAACTTAAGGATAAAAGGAATACTGTCAGGTTTTCATTGTGCATTTATGATACCCATATTATGATCAGGTTCTCAACCGTCCATTGATTGTCAGTCTTTTTTAAAAATACAAGATAACCGGAAGCTCCTAAACTAAAGAAATAATGTCCCATCTTAAAAACGGCCAAAGTGGATGAATCGTTGAACCCGATTCTTGACAATTTAATAAATCCGGATGCTTCCGGATAGATCGAATAAAACGTCTCCCAGTTTTCATCCAAATCTGTACCATCGAATATATAGGCTAATTCATCAGAAGAGATCAAATGAATTTCTTTTTCGTCGCTTATAAACTTTTCATCAAAATAATATGCCGTATCATTGATTTCCTGAAAGTTCATATAGAGAGAATTATCCTGCAGAAAAACAAGATCTATGGGATACTCAAAAAAACCTTCCGGAATTTCCCAAATATCATCAATGGATCTCTGACGAATGAATATTTCAGAGCTACTATATACCTCATTGATCACCAAAGAATATAGTTCATATTCTTCGTCGGAAATATCATCTGGCTGATTTAAAGTAAACTCAGGCCACTCATCGCTTGATTTCTTTTCACAGGCAAATGAGAGAAACCCAATCGTTATGCATAGGGTAAGGGATAGAATTTTGGTGTTCATATGAATTTGGTTTTGTGATATATTTGAAGATGAAAAAACCTGCTGATTGGTTGCGCTGCATGAATGAAAATGATTTCAGCCGAAATCCGGCTGGTCCTGGCAAGAACTTTTGGCAACAAGATACTTGCACAGATTAAGAGCTATCCTTAAATATACTGTTGAATTATAGTAAATAGAATAGTCCTGTTCTATAATCCTTCACCACAATGCTCCATACTTTGCCAAAATTACCTTTTTAATGCATTGTACGATATTCTTTTTACGAATGGAGACCATCAATATTGAGATTTTTCCCTACCTTTAAGGCATCAGAAGCACGTGTATTGCTATTATGCACGCTATACTCATATAAATCGCCCTGCCATGAAGTATGTTGCTCAATTTGATCATCCTGAAGCATACAAAACGATTCTTCGGGATTCCTTTCGGGAAAACATATATTACGGACTTGATGAATTCGATTGCAAGTACCTTAAAATTATCCAGTCTAAATTTGGCTGTTTGAATAGCTTTCATACTATCCCTGATCGTGTAAAGATGGAAATGGCACCCTTTGTATGGAGTGAAATCCGGCAGAAGTTTGTTCTCAGGGATAAAAAAAGGCGGCCGGTACAGTTGAACCAGCTGGAATATATGATTATCAGTTATACTGTGATATAAGATCAATACAATTAAGATCAAGCCTGTATTGCCTTCGCGAAGTTACCTTCAATTTTTAATGTATAAGCTTCTTCGATGAAGTGATTCTGGACTAGGAGAGTAGATATTCACCAATTGTTCGCAAAGGTCTGAATCCAAAGTTTAAATTTTTAAACAATTCTTCATATCTGCCTGATGCATCCCGGCAAAAAAATATCTTTGGAGCCTTCCCTTCCTTGTATTTTTATTTATAATCTGACAATTGTGATATTTTGTAAGAGCAAATGCAACAGAATTTCCCCCTTGTGTTATTTTCAATTTTTCCATCTTTAAATCATAACAACCTTATTTGAAATGAAAAACTCCAAGAGATTACCAACAATCCTGCTATTTGCCTTTTTTCTTGCTTTATATTCAACCGGTATTCATGCACAAACCTATGCTGCCGAAGCAATCTGGGAATTAACAAATCCATCATCGGGGGGAACAGGATTGACCGTAGTCACTTCAGGTCCGATCCAGGCAGTGGATGAGTATTTGAATACCATGGAGATCAACCAGTATACAGGGCCAAATGAGAGTCAACGAATTCGGATCGCCGGAAACTCCCACAGCATTGATGTTTCAACTTTGACTTCGGGAGTGTATTTTATTGCTATTGAGAATAACACATACCAACTGGTAATCCGATAAAAACGAAAGCCGGATCCCATAATATACACATAACCAATGAATAAATAAATTTATGAAATCCAAAAGATCCTTTAATAAAGTAAAGATTAGTATGCTGTTGATCATACTACTCTTTAGTTCCTTTTGCATATTGCAAAATCAGAAGGTAAAAGTATTCCTTATAGGAGATTCTACCATGTCCATTAAAGAGATATCTGCCTATCCGGAAACCGGATGGGGAATGCCATTTCAATATTTTTTTGATTCCACAGTTGTTGTGGATAACAGAGCAAAAAACGGCCGGAGTACAAAAACTTTTATCTCCGAAGGACGCTGGCAGGCAGTATATGAAGCATTGAAAGAAGACGATTATGTATTGATTCAATTTGGTCATAACGACGAAGCAAAACATAAAACTGGCAGGTATACAACCCCGGAGCAATATAAAGCCAATCTGTCCCGAATGATTTCAGAAACCAGGGAGAAAAAAGCTCATCCGATTCTCCTTACACCGGTCTCAAGAAGAAAGTTTGATGAATCTGGCATCATCATGGAAACTCACCCTGAATATTCACCACTGGTCAGGGAGGTGGCTCTGGAAATGAATATCCCACTGATTGATCTGGATAGTATTAGCAGGGATCTGTATCAGAAATTCGGTCCGGAGGATTCCAAATTATTGTTTATGCATCTTGTCCCGGGAGAGCATCCGAACTACCCGCAGGGTGAAAATGACAATACTCATTTCAATGAGTTGGGGGCAAGGCTGATCGCACAGATGGTACTCAAAGAAATTAAAAGTATGAATCTGGATCTGGCTGACCGAATTGTACATCCGTAAGAAATTGAGAAAGAACAATCTGATCTTGTATCAGTAAAAACCCACCTGGAACCATAGAAATTGTGTATACTTTACTCATTGCCTGGTATGCATGGAAGTGGCCTAAACCAGAAGTTGTGGTTCATATTCAATGATTTTAAAATAGAGAAGGGCAGGAGTTACCTTAGCAGAAATTATCAGGAATCTGGAAGTCCTGCTTATCCGAAATTTGATATTTGCTCCAGGATTTTTATATCCAGGATCTCAATTTCCTTTCCATTGATCCTGATCAACTTGTCTTTTCGAAATTCAGAGAGGGTTCTGATTACGTTCTCAGTAGTCATTCCAATGTACTCAGCAATCTCCCGCCGTGAGACAGGCATATCAAACACCATGCTGTGGTAGATTTCTCTGCCAAATTTTAGTAAGATATAGGCTACCTTTCCTCGCAGATGCCTGTTCCTTATATCCAGTGACTCATGAATAATTTTATCGGTAGCTATGCTCATTTTTTCCATTAAATTCAGCGCAAGCAATCCATTTGATTTTGCATAGTTTTTCACATCCTCCAATGTAAGACAACAAATTATGGAGTTTTCGATAGCAGTGACAGAGTAATTGTACTTTGTGTCGGAAAATACGCTAAATAAACTTACAAAATCAAAGGGTTCTGCAATGGTTATAATCTGGTCTTTTCCTAAGGAATTTGTTTTATATAATTGTAATTTTGGATCACTATAAAGATAAAAAGAAAAAACGCATTGTATCGAAACAACTTTGAAGTTAAGAAATACTACATTTTTATTGGTGAAAAAGCAATTCGATACGGCATAAAAAACTTATTCAGATGAAAAAACTTGTAATACTCGGAGGTGGCACAGCAGGCACAATGATGGCTAATAAACTCCGCAAATCGCTTGATAGAGCCGAGTGGGAAATAACTATTGTTGATAAACATAAAACACACTATTACCAGCCGGGATTTTTATTTATACCCTTTGGTATCTATACCGCAGAAGATGTTATGAAGCCAAAAGGAGACTTCTTTCCTATCGGGGTAAATGTTATCTACTCCAATATCGAGATCATTCATCCTAAAAACAATCAAGTTGTATTGGAAGGCGGGCGCAAATTGAATTATGACTACCTGATCATTGCTACAGGTGCGCAAATACGTCCTGATGAAACTCCGGGTTTAAACGGGGAATTATGGTACAAAAACATTTTTGATTTCTACACCATTGAAGGAGCCCTGGCTTTGCGTAACTTTTTAAAAACGTGGGAAGGTGGTAAACTGGTTGTTTGCATTTCGGAACTCCCCTTTAAATGCCCCGTAGCCCCTCTTGAATTTGTATTCCTTGCGGAAGCATTTTTCTCAGAAAAAGGAATTCGGGATAAGGTGGACATTACCTATGTTACTCCGCTTTCAGGAGCCTTTACCAAGCCTATAGCGACAAGAATGCTTAGTGAACTTCTGGTAGAAAAAAACATCAAAGTTGAAACCGATTTTTATCTTGAGAAAGTGGATAATAAAAACAAAAAGATTATCTCTTATGATGAGCGAGAAGTAGAATTTGACTTACTGACAATAGTTCCGGTTAATATGGGGGATGAGCTTATTGAGAACAGTGGATTGGGCGACGATATGAATTATGTGCCTACCGACAAACATACCCTGCAGTCCAAAGCTCATGAAAACATTTTTGTTATTGGCGATGCAGCCGATTTGCCGACATCAAAGGCCGGTTCGGTAGCTCACTTTGCCGGCGACGTGTTGTTTGAAAACCTGATGAATAAAATAGAAAGTCGGCCCATGACAGCAAAATTTGACGGTCATGCCAACTGTTACATCGAAACCGGTTATGGCAAAGGTGCACTTATCGATTTCAATTATGATACCGAACCTCTGCCCGGAGAATTCCCCTTACCAGGTTTAGGGCCTTTTGGACTTCTCAAAAACACCAAAATCAACCACTACGGGAAAATTATGTTTCGGTGGATCTACTGGCACATATTATTAAAGGGAAAAGAATTACCCATTGAATCGGAAATGACCATGGCCGGAAAAAGAAAGGCTATGGTTTAATATTTTCACTCAATACCATAAGAACTATGAATGAGAAAAATATAGATATCAGAATAGATGCCCTGGATAATAAGCTTGATCTGGTGCTTGAATATATCAATCAGCAACGAATAAAATCTGAAGTAGTTGAAGACCTTATTTCTGATGTTTCAATTGTTGGAAAGGATATTTATGATGCCTCGGTCAAAGAACTGGAAAATCAGTCGATTGAGATTGATCCTGACCAGCTTCGCCTTTTGGGCCTTAACCTGGTGAAAAACATCGGCAATTTTAATGATGTCATGGTACTTTTCGGAAGTATCCTTGATTTTTTGAAAGAACTGGGCCCTATAGCCAATGAGCTGATTATCGATCTGACCAAAAAAATGCATGAGTTGGAAAACAAAAACTATTTCGCATTTTTTGGTGAATTAACGAAGGTGCTCGATAATGTAGTGCAGAATTTCACTCCGGCAGATATCAGGCATCTTGCCGACAATATCGTGTTGATAATGCAAACGGTGAAGAATTTAACACAACCGGAAATGCTAACTGCTTTAAATAATGCAGTTAAGGTATATGGTAGTGTTGGGACAGAAACCATTCCGCAGTATTCCATCTGGAAAGTACTGAAGGAAATGAAAACTCCGGAGATGAAATCGGCAATGGGCTTTATGATCACATTTATGAAAAGTTTGACATCAACAAATAATAAATAACACTTTAAATACTAAAATTATGGCAGAAAAAACAATTGCTGGTACTGCGGTAACCGTAAACGACGAAGGGTATTTGGAAGACCCGGGCCAGTGGACAAAAGAAATTGCAGTGGAAATTGCAAAAGAATTGAATATTGACTTGTCTGATAAGCATTACGAAGTCATTCATTTTTTAAGAGAAAAATTCATGGAAGGTACTCCTTTGACCATCCGAAAAGTTGGAAAATCAGGAATTGTGGACATTAAAGAATTCTACAAATTATTTCCCGGTGGACCATTGAAGTTTTCATCAAAAATTGCCGGAATACCCAAACCTGCAAGCTGTGTTTAATTAAAAAACGATTATCATGAATACAAATAAAAATGAAAATCCTTTAAAAAAAGTATGTATAATTTGTGCCAAAGGAACCATCGAAGATATTTATGCTACATTGGTTTTGGCTAATGGCGCTGTTATGGAAGGTATTGAGGCAAAACTATTCTTTACTTTTTTCGGACTCGATGCGATTACAAAAAATCGAATGAATAAAATCCATACTTCCACTGTTGGAAATCCGGCTATGCGTATGCCTGGCGGACTTCCATTTCCATCCATAATGGGGATGTTACCAGGCGTTGAAGCTGGTGTATCGGCCATGATGAAAAGTCAGATGGAAAAACTGGATATCCCACCGATAGATGAATTTCTGGAGATGATCACAGCCGGAGGAGGTGAAGTTTATGCCTGTAAACTGGCCATGGATATGTTCAAGCTCGAGGAAAAAGATCTTTGGGATGATTGCAGTGGTGTGTTAACCGTCGGCGATTTTTACGCTATGTGTGGAGGAGAAAATACACAAATTATTTTTACTTAATATGATTATCCGTAATATTCAATTGGCCAAGATCACACACCCCTAAATCCCCTCTCAAGAGGGTATTTACTACTCGTAAAGTCTTCCCCCTCTTTGAGAGGGGGATACAGGGAGTGTGTCGTTCCACTGAACAAAATACTACCATAGGTAAAAATGCGGACAATCATTTTACTTAATTTAAGTATTTCAGCCGATAGTGAAAGATAACAGGAAAGGAGTGTAGACCATATCACAGAAGTGCAGATGATCACATACCTGATCATCTGTTCTTTTTCTCATGCACTGTAGTCATTAGTTGGTCAGAAAAAGAAAAGAATAAAAACAGTATCATTGATGTTCATTACAGTGCTGTCTCAATAGTTACTAAAAATCAATACCACCTGAAAAATTTCAAACCCAGAGAAAAAAAGATTGTGCCGCCAAACAGCAGAATAGCTATAGGTGTGGTAACCTGCTCAAAACCGGCACCTTCAATAAAAATACTTCGCATACCATCGGCTACCAGCGTTAAGGGAAGTTTCTGCAGAATAGGGATCAGGCTGTCAGGAAAATTATGATAGCTGAAGAAAATGCCCGAAAGGATCATCATAGGCATTACAACCACATTGATGAGTCCGTTGCCAATCTCCGTTTTTGCAGTACGGCACGAAATGAAAAATGCCAGTCCGGCAAAGCCTATATTGCCTGCGATAAAAATTGCAAGCAGTGCAGGAATACTTCCCTGAATGGTAATATCGAATGCCAGCCATGCAAATACGATCAGCAAAACGGCTTCGATAAAATTCATGGTCATGCGTACGGTCATAATCGAGATCAGGAAATAGGATTTCTTCATTGGTGTAGCCACCATTCGGCGCAATAGTTTTTTCGAACGTTTTTCAATCATCCCGTAGCTCAGCCCCCACATTGTCGACATCATAATGCCCATGGCCAGTAAACCCGGAATGAGAAAGTCGATATACCGTGTACCTTTCAGTGTGAGAGGCTGAATATTTTGCGTATTTTCAACCACAACGGGATCTCCGTTTATAAAATACTTATTGAGCTTTGTGTAGGAAAGTTGAGCATCGGGATTCAACGGATCGAACCGGTATTCAATTTTTCCATCGTTCTCGGATATAATTATGTTTACAACACCCCTTTTTAGTGCTATCAAGGCATCGTTCCAGTTCATCGGTTTAAATTCAAAGCTGGTATTTCCTATTTGTTTATTTTCAATGGTCATGACCATAAACTCCTCTGCATTAGCCGTATCTGACATGTATATGGTCAGCATGCTATCCAGAATAACGGCATTTTCTGTTTCGAGCACTGCAACCTTACGCACTACTTCCTGCTTTTGCGTAAAGGCAATGCCTAAACCCAACGACATCAATATCGGAAAAACGATTCCCCAGAATATAATACCAGGTTCACGGATTATTTCCTTGAAATGAGAGATCATCAACTGTCCCAACTGGTTATAGCCTTTACTCATTTGCATGCAGGTGTCTTCCGGTTAAATCAATAAACAAATCATCCAATGATATTTTTCGGATCTCCATATTCTCGATAGTAAGTCCACAGGTTTGCAGGTAATGCAAAAACTCCGGAAGTTCTGTTTCAATATTTGTCAGTTCCAGATTTCCTTTTTGTTTCTCAACGTCCCATTGCACACTGAAGCCATTGTTGTTTGAGAAGACCTCCGGTTTTATTCCTTCTTCTTTTAAAGTAAATCCTGCAATTTTCTTCCCTTTTTCAGCAAATAACAATTGATCGAGAGTTCCTTCCCTCAGAATTTTTCCGTGATCGATAATGATGATATAATCACACAGATGCTCGGCTTCTTCCATATAATGTGTGGTAAGAATAAGCGAGGTGTTCGCTTCATCTTTCAGCTTTTTTAAAATTGCCCAAACTTCACGGCGTGCCGTAGGATCCAGTCCTGTGGTAGGTTCATCAAGCAATAATATCCGCGGATTGTTCAATAGTGAAATACCAAGTGCAAGTCGCTGACGTTGTCCTCCTGAGAGATTCACCACATACGACTTTCGTTTTTCCTCCAGATTCACCAGATCAATAACCTCTTCAACCCGGTCGCTCCCCAGACCGTAGAAGCTGGCAAAAAGTGCTAAGGTCTCACGCACATTCAGCTTATCGGTAAATCGTGTTTCCTGCAATGACAAACCGATAATACGATGTATTTCTTCGCTGTGTTTCTGCCATGTTTTTCCTTCAATGACAATCTCACCTTTGTCGGGAAACTGAATTCCCTCTATCATTTCTACAAGGGTGGTTTTACCTGCTCCGTTTGGGCCAAGCAGTGCAAGAAATTGTCCGGGCCTGACCGAAAAGCTTAATCCGTTTACAGCCTTTACATCCTTAAACGACTTATATACATTCCTAACCTCAATCAGCAGAGAAACCATTTTTTATGGAACTTTTAATTCAATCGGTGAAATAACACTAAAATTATACATTTTGTTGGCGTTTTCGGCAAACACTATAAAAATACCAGTTCAAGTGAGGATCAGCATCGGTGAATAAAATAGTAAAAACGCAACAGCATGGTTGAAATTGAATTTAAAATTTGGATAAATTATGCCTTATGCAAAAGAAAACTGAACCACCTTTGCAAACCTGCCTGCCAGATGAATAAAGTAATTCCGGATGTTAGATTAAACTTGTAGAAAATTAAATCAAACATGGAAGATAAATCATTTGAATAGCAGGATATGCATTGTACAAAGCAAAAAAAAAGCCCCGGCGATTTTCCGGGGCTTATTAAATACTGGCAATAATTCCTTATTGTCTGATAAATACCTGGTCTTCACCTTCTATGGTAATAATAAGCTCATTACCTTCTATGCTGTAAGTAGCCGTTTCGCTTTCGCTCATATCCATTTCTGCCAGTGCCTCTTCCCAACCTTCTTCGCCTTTGTTAACCCATTCCAATGTAAAAGTATCAAAATTCAACATTGCTACTGAAGTGGGCTCGATTGTAAATTGATCGCCTGAAACACTTAATGTCCCTTTTATTCCGGCCATTTGAATCACTGCGTCACCCAAATCTACTGACATGGCCATATCAAAAGTTGATTCCGTAAGAACCAATGTTGTAAATATGGTTATAGGTTCTTCCATAGAGTAATCCATTTCTTCATTCATCCAGGTTCCTACGTAGTCAGGAGTATCACCTTCATCCTTGTTGCAGGAAGTAAATGTAAGTGTTAATAATGCAATGAATGCAAGTCCAATTGTAATTTTAAATTTGATCATGATAATTCAAGTATTAGATAAATAATTAATTAATTTATTTATTTATTGGTGTTTTTATAGTATACCATTTGATACAAAACTTATGTATTTATACGATAATTGCACTCAAAGGTTAACTACATACAGGCCAATGCAATTAAAGCATTCCTGCCGGAGTTATTCAAAAGACATGACATTACCCGGCAAATGCATATATAGTATCATACTCATTCATTATCACGGTGAAATAGCCCTTTCCCTGAAAGGAAAATACATTTGGGGAAGCCTGGGATTGAACAATGAAAAAATAAGAATAGAATATCTTTCGCAAATTGAAAAGAAGCTTCGTACGACAAAGAAGGTTGTCGAAGATCACCTATGTTCTCTGCCCTTCGGAGGAATGCTTCCGGTGAATTGAATCATCATGAAATAGCTGTTTTCACTTGAGTATATAAGACAGTGTATATAACCGACCATACAATTTGCCCCAACAACAAATACAGATAGCTGATTTTCCTGTGTCCGTAATATTTGGTATTAAGAAATACTCCGAGAGGTATAGATAATAAAACAGGTGTTAAAATAACAATACCGGGAAGTCCGTATTTGTTTTTCAATAGAATCAATCGCCTGTTCCGTCTTGTGAATACCTTTCGCGATTTTTTATTACAAGTAAATTTTTGAGGCCAGTATGCATGATACATTTTAAGAAGACCTTTTGATAACAATGAAAACACAACAATACCAATGATCCCTCCGATATTCGTATAAAGAATGGTCTCAAAGAAAGACATGTGAAACAGATAAATGGCGACAGGGAAAGTGGCAGCAAATTTCCAGGTGCTCGATATTATAATAATTAATTCCTTCATTGATGCAGCAATATTATGAATAAGGGTTTATTCGAAAGAACCTGTAACTAGTCTGAGTCATATCTAACAATTGGGTAAATTTATTAATAACTTAGACAGAACTAATATAGTAATTATTGAAACCTGTTAAAATTCCAATTGAACAAAATGAGCTTTTTTGGACACCGCTCGATAATGCTGCGAAAATTTTTCCTTCAATAAGATCTGATGAGCATACAATCGTTTTTAAACTGACTGTTGTTCTGAAGGAGAGGGTAGCTATAAAACATCTTCTGACTGCCATTATACAAGCAGAAGAAAGATTTCCCTATTTTAAAGTGAGCTTACGAAAAGGTTTATTTTGGTATTATCTTGAGCAAATTGACCAACATGTCATTACTCAAGTCGATAAAGGAGTGCCCTGCAGGGCATTTAGTAGTAGCAGCAAGAACAGGCTCCTGTTCAGAATCCTGGTTTATAAAAATCGAATTAGTTTAGAGTCCTCTCATATTTTGACTGATGGTTATGGAGCCTCCAAATTTCTTAA
>Ga0315544_1000309_pt1 | contig 47993 bp, 39 predicted proteins | sample SalMarSW160130MG_2_FD_202543 | JGI IMG/M metagenome (GOLD analysis project Ga0315544, IMG submission 202543) | Salt marsh sediment microbial communities from the Plum Island Ecosystem LTER, Massachusetts, United States - Salt Marsh Sediment SW1601-130 ...
TTTTGGTTCCAGTCTGTCCATAATCGTCTACTTGCAACCAGAGCAACAAGGAGAACTTTAGGGCATAGGAACAGAGAAGTCAAGGCAAAAAACTATTTCTTGATGTCTTTAGAGCATATTTTTATTACTGCATTTTAGGGCATAGGATTACATGTGCATAACCAGTTTACGTGCAAGCACTTACGGAAATCTGGTGCGTGTAAGTAGGAAACTCGGGCTAAGGGACGCCTTACGGTGAAAACCGGCAGACTTTCGGCTCGTGTTTGCTGTCTTTTGTCATTTGAGGTTTGGACCCATTCGACAGAGTTTACCCTGAATTAGCCGTAGCCCTGAGCGCAGCCAAAGGGGTAGTCGAATGGGCTCAGAGCCTGCCCTGAACGTAGTTGAAGGGACAAGCTTATTTAGAGCTTCGGATTTAGTGCTTATCTTCTATCCGCCCTCCGCACTTCATCATTCAATATTCCTTGTTCGATAGTCAATATTCTCCTTTTTCCGGCCAACCGCCCTCCGTTTTCTGTCTTCCGTCCTCTGTCTTCTGTCGTCTCGCATCCAGCATCCAGTGGGGAGTATCGGACATTTTTCCGGATTTCACTCGACTTCAAACCGCTTTTATGATATAATATACAAAAATAATGGATTAGAATCACAATAAATTGTCAATCGTCAATAATCAATCAGAAAGGGGGTTCCTAATGGCCATCGTCTCACAAAACCCCATCAAATACGGCTTTTTTGTAACATCAGGCCGAAATAGAGGAGAAATAGGGAGTGAGTTTAACTATAAATTATGCAAAACAAACCCAATTATTGAAAAGCCAGATGAATGTAAATCCATATAATACAACGTATTATGAAAATATAAGCGCTCGGACACTTGGTGAAAACAAACCCAATCAAACCCAATTTCAAATGCCCACAAACCCCTCAAAGGAGCGGGAAGAAAAAAGGGTGTCAGGAACTTTTTCTGGGTCTCAGTTGCAGGAAAGGATATTTTGGAGTTTATTGTGATGAAAGAAGAACAAAACACAATTGATAGAAGGAACTTCCTAAAGACGATAGGTGCCGCCGGCCTAAGTTCTGTTTGGGCTTCTACTGAAACAATAGCTGGTCCAAACCAGTCAAATGCCGAAGAAAAGCCAAAATACCCGCAGGTGCCGAGACGAAAGTTGGGCAAAACAAAGGTTAAGATTCCATCTTTATCTTTGGGAACCTATCAGGTTGACGTTGAAAACCAAATCCTGCTGCGAAAGACTCTTCAATACGGCGTCAATTTTTGGGATACCGCATACAACTACGGCGGTGGAAATAGCGAGCTTGGTATAGGTAAATTCCTCGCCAAAAACCCGAAGGTTCGAAAGAACCTGTTTCTTGCCACTAAGGCATCAGATGTAAAAACGCCGGAAGAAATGGAAAAACGGCTTGCTACTTCGTTAAAAAGGATGAATACCGACTACATTGACTTGTATTTTGGTCTTCAACAATGCTCCAACCCTGCCTGGCTCACAAACAAGGTGAGAATATGGGCCGAAAGTGCAAAGAAGCGAAAGCTAATACGGCATTTTGGTATCACTACTCATCAGAATTTAGCGATAGTTCTTGCCGCTGTTGCCAAGACGCCTTGGATTGACGTGATAATGATACCGTACAATTTCTACTTGACGCAGGACCCCGAATTGCAGGCCGCCGTTGATGTCTGCTATAAAGCGGGTATTGGCCTTATCGCTATGAAGACCCAGGGTATGGGCCAGAGAATTAGCACCGATGCAGACAAAAAATTGGTAAATCACTTCCTTCAGCGAGGCTTTACCGAGGCACAAGCAAAGATAAAACTTGTTCTGGAAGATAAAAGGTTCAGCTCAGCCTGTGTAGGAATGAAGAATGTCAGTGTTTTGAATTCCAACGTCGCGGCTGCATTCGATAAAACCAAACTTACCCAGGCCGATAGAGACATCTTCAAAGAATACGCCAAGGCAACTTGCGATGGTTATTGTGCCGGCTGTGCAGATATCTGCAACTCAGCCTTGCCTGATGTGCCCTACGTCAGTGACATTATGCGCTATTTGATGTACTATAACAGCTACGGCGAGCAGGCCGAGGCAAGGAAACTTTTTGCTCAGATTCCCGTCAAGGTAAGAAGCAAACTGCTCGGCACAGATTACAGCACCGCCGAAGCTCGCTGTCCCCAGCGTATGCCGATAGGCGAACTGGTTGCCGAAGCAGTCAGCAAGTTGGCCTAACCATAATTTCAAATGGGTGTAACCCGCTTTCCGCTATGCTGCCACGTTCCATTTAGCTTCAATTAACTCTCTACTTGGATATAACTTACGATTATTAGTCTCAATAAGATATTGTTGGAATGCTTCCCAATCATCGTTCAAAAACACCGAACGTAAATCCAACATTGCTTGGGCACCATCGGTTCGCCAACGCATCCCGGTTAATTCCATACGGTCCTTGACCAAATAGCGACAAGCACCTTCAACTACACCACTGCCGATAGGATAGCCATTGGCTAAGTATTCATCGTAAGCCATATAACGCCGATTGCGTTGTAGATAATTGATCGCAACGAACAGTTGTTTCTTTCGATGACCTCGTAGATTGTGTTTGGTTGCCATTTGTTTAAGCCCGCCAATTACGCGGCCTACATCACCTTCAAGGATCCTTCTGAGACGCTCGGTCACAAAATCATTAGCAGCATCGCTGCCCTCAGGACAAAAACAATGGGCTGCATCCCAGAGATACTTTAAAACATGATATATATCCAATACACATACTGTTTCCAATTCATAACTCTCAAGCATCTTCCACAATGCACGTTCACCATCCATCACGCACACCACCAGTTTGCTGCCATCCTGATTACGAATTGCTATCTGATCGTCAAACCATGAAAATATTTGGTCCTTACCACCTACCTCAATACCCTCTATTTGTCGTGTTAGTTTCGCACGCATTATTTTGCATTGGGGAACCGGCCGGTCCTTTTGACGGGTTTCTCGCAATACCTCATTTATTACATCATCAACCGTGCGTTCGAAAGGCTCAATGCTATATACGGCACCTACACAAGCCATACGCTTTTTATTGGCCTTTTCACCTTTCTTGCGACGTCCTCGAATCGGCGGATCGCCTTTTTCACGGTCCCTACGCATCGGCACCCCTTTACAATCTGCGGTTAAAACCAAAAGAGAACCTTCTGCCTCAGGCTTGGGTGCAGGCTGTGAATTTTGAAATCCCTCAACATCCCTGCCCATAAACTGGCTCATGTCTTCAAGACTATGGATTGATTGGCCAATACTCAAAATACGATCGATAGATTGGCTTGATTTTGCATAGGAACCCTGCACACAAAATGACTGTTCCCATTCCTGAAGTAAATAAGAAAAATCAGTTTCCGGCAAGCACAACCGGGCATCCAAAGGAATAAATTCGTGTTTCTGAGTTTCACGTGTGCCGTATACCACTCGGGAAATTAGCAATTCACCAAACACCGAGACGTATCGGCGATCATGTAGTTTTTCCAGCCGATTTAAGCTGTGGCCTTCATACTCAAGTGTTGCTCCAAGATCACCATGACCTTGCAAGTCCACGAATCTCTGGAGAATCAAACGGGACATCTCCAGCATCCGTTGCCAGAGATCACGTTCGACAAGATCAATTCTTTGTCCTTGTTCAACTGCTTTACGAATGGCTGTTACCATCTGGTCAAACTCACTTTTTGCCTTGAGAATCGATTGTTCCTGTGTCATAATCATAATTGGGCCTCCATGCTAAAAGGTTAAACATTGATTTTAATTTCCAATGTTATAACTTTAGAGGCCCTCTTTTACAAGCTTAATATTACATAAGTGTAGCATTTATAGGACGTTATAATAGCGCGCCCAGCGGGTTACACCCTATCCAAAAAGTCCCTTCTGACGTGAGTCCGGCAGAAGGCCAGGACCACATCCTTGCGGTCTTTAGCAAATGAACTCAAAGACTTGCCAACGGGTCTCATCGGCATGCAGGTCTCTTTCGGTTTGATTCTTTTGGATGATCTGCTGCAAAACCGGTTCAAGGAGCAGGGCTAACTTTTTGAGACCATCACCTATCGTTTCTGCAGCCATGTCGAATTCGATATCCTTGAACGACTCCAAAAGTCGATTGATCGGACGCTGATAGAGATACTTCTCCAGCAAGACTGTAACCCATACGGAGATGCCCAGTTTCCCTTTGTCGATCAGTTTACCTGGCCCAGGGGCGGTGATAATGCCTGGTATTTCCTGGCACTGACAGCTTTTTTGTACTTTTTTCGCAGAACCTTACGGTGGTACGGTGGAACTACCAATCAAAAAAACCTCTGTAAGACGCTAAAATGGCTTTGAAAAAATGAAAGTCAGACCACGCTCGGCTTGGGCGTGTGATAACGACCAAAGAAAGTGCCGGCCTTTTTAAAATAGCCTCCTCACCGCGTTTTTTCTGGAGAAAAACTATGCATAGAACTCACGTTGACCCGATAAAAAAGCCGACTGTTTCAAAGAATGCCGTGCTTCCTATCAGTTTACTATTAGTTTTAACTCTGGCTGTATGTCACCGTTGTAACGGGGTCCGATTTGCGAGACAACCTTGGCAGAATAAAAGCTTGCTATCATGCCGCTTTCTCTGACTGTACGGCCACTAGTGATTCCGTACAACAGCCCGGCAGCGTACGCGTCACCGGCGCCAGTAGTGTCAACAGCGGACACGATGTGCGGCGTGATCTTCGTAATCTCGCCGTTAAAGCTTACCATGGATCCATGCTCTCCCTCGGTCATGGCAATATTTTCACACCAGCCGGAAAGCACGCGTAAAGCCGCCTCATTGTTATCTGCACGGCTGAGAGCCCGTGCCTCCTGGGAATTGGCAAAAAGCAGATCAACATCATTTTGGATGAGTTGTAAGAACAGATCCCGGTGCCGGTCGATACAGAATACATCAGATGCGGTCAGAGCTATTCTTACACCATTTTTTCTGGCAATCGCAACCGTCTGGAGCATGGTCCGGGCAGCACATTCGCTTTCAAAAAGATATCCTTCCAGATAGATATACCGGCTGTGCTTGAGCAATTCTTCATCAATATCATCGTAATCTATCTCCCCTGAAATACCCAAGCAGGTGAGCATGGTTCTCTGGGCGTCATCGGAGATCAGGATAACGCACGTCCCCGTCATCCCCTGCCCCGTGCTTTCCTTGAAAACAACACTACTTTGTCTCATGTGTTCGGCATAGAGGGCCCCGAGTCTGTCGTTCGCAATCTTTCCGCAAAATCCTGCCCGGCCGCCCAGTTGGGAAATGCCATACATCGTATTCGCCGCGCTGCCGCCTGCGGCTGTCTGCAGTTTGCCGGTTTTCCTGGCACTGTCCAGGCTGTCGGAGCCGAGCAGCTTCTGCAAGATCTCTTCCTGACGGCCATGCTCGGTGAGGTACCTATTCCCCTTCTCGAAGCCGAGTTCAGTAAGAAGTGAATCTTCAACCTGCACCTGGATATCCACTAAAGCGTTGCCAAGAGCATATACATCAAGCTCCATGAATACCTCACAAAACTTCTGTATCCTATCCTGCTTAAGTGTTCTGATAAGAGACACAGATTCTTCAGTTGCCCTGTAATATACTCAAAAGCCTCATCAACGTCGTCTATAATTTTAAATAGTTAAAGGTTAGCCGGCCAGATATTAGCAACAAGTATTCTACCTGAACCGGAGGCGCCAGCGATGCCTATTGGTATTCCTTTCTTCATACTTTGCCCCAATAATTCTGTTGCTATATGAAGTGTAATATAAGTGATGTGTGCAAGCAAAGGATTTCCTTTGCTTATGGCGATTCGCCAATTGCCAGCCACATCACCTCCGGATTTTACAGATCCGTAGTTTCCATCGCTCTATCGACCAATCTTTCCCTTTTAATATTGCCTTTTTGATAACATTCGTTTTTAATAACAAATGACTATGAGATTACTTTGAACCGTTTCATCTGTTTAACTTATCTTGTAGTAACTTCGGTCTGACTGCATAGTCATGTTGATGCTGGAACTGGTATATAATATTAAATCAGAATCATGGTGGAATAATGCATAAATTTATTCGAGCATATGATGACCAGCCCACTATCCCGGCACGTGATGGCAGAAAAAGAATACTTAGCACAATATCAGAGTTAACTCCAAGATTAGACCCCGAAACCCTAAGAGTTTGTGCGTCAATCCTTGCAAGCTCCATAGAACCTAACAGGAAAATTGTAACTGAAGAACATGGTGCAGGCCATATTGCAGGCGCACTTTCTTTTCTTAATGGAAATGATATTGCAATTGCCCGTTGGACTTCGGATGAATTGGCAGATAAGCTTATTCCCTATTTTGGTAAAAATGCATATTATAGGGGAGGCCGTCTTGTCCTTCAGGGTGTGCAATCCGGCGATAAAGTCACTATAGTCGACGACGTTTTAGACAGAGGCGAAACGCTTGGAACATTAATTAACCTTATAGAAGCAAGAGGAGCGACTATTGATGAAATATACGTCTTAGCTGAAAAAACATACGGTGGCAAAAACTTTGGAAGAGCAAACTTATCAGGCCGGAACATTAAGTCATTACTCACCGTTGAAGTTGGCGGCAGAAGAAGCAGGGTGGAAACAGCCAACTGTCGTTTCACTAAGTATTGCGACAATCCAGAGATTGATGTTTCGGAGAATTTGCTACATTCTTCATATGAGGGAAAAGATTTAGTTGCAATAACGAGTCCAGAAGGAAAAGAAGTGCAGTTTATGATTGTTCCTTTAAGTGAACACTACCCCTCGACTCAAGCAGACCTCCTTAGAGAAACAGCTTTTAAGATTGGTCAGTATATTCCGAGAGCACAAATAGATAAAATAGTCTCAGAATTTGACAGGTGCTCACACATTTTAGGTGCGGTATCACTATACACAAATATGTCGATTGCTGGAGCAAAATGGTTTCCAGGACCTGATTCGCAGGGAACTGCTTTTTCTACGGAATATTACAAAGGTAACCTGTACCCATACGGGATACAGCGGGGCGACACCGTTTATATAATTGACGACACTGTAAGCAGCGGAGGAACTTTAATAGGTTTATTCAATTTGCTTCGGAATAATAATGTCTATATAGAAGGAGCAGTCACTGCAGTGGAAAAGAAAGAATACAGAGGAATTCATAGAATTCAAGAAGAAACAGGTATAAATGTTCATAAGATATTAGATGTCTCAATCGCAGGAGATAAAACCCAAGTGATATATGATAGATATGTAGCTTAAATCCTATAGCAAGTTTCAAAACTAAATTAATGTAAACTTGCGCTAGGCAGAGGGTTCGTCATCATAGTGACAGCTCTTGAAATATCACGCTCTTACGGTAGTATCCTGCCATGGCGTACAATCAGTGCCGGAACACCACGAACGGGTAACCGCGTGTGCCACCCGACTACTTATGCAAAGAGGTGAAACAATGCAAAACATAATGCCCAAGCTGATTAGTTTCTTAGGACTGTGGGTGATGTTGGGCCTGGCATGGCTGCTATCCGAAAATCGCAAGCGTGTTCATGTGCGACTTATTGGAACAGGTATGCTGTTTCAGCTGATCTTTGCATTATTGATACTGAAAACGACTCCCGGGCGTATTGTCTTTGATGCCTTGGAACGGTTTGTGAATAGAGTCATAGCATGTGGGAATGAGGGATCGACTTTTCTTTTTGGAGAAGGATTTCAAGAGCATTACTTTGCGTTTTCCGTATTGCCGCTGATTATTTTCTTTTCATGCCTGACAGCCGTTCTGTTTCATTGGGGTGTGATTCAAGCCGTTGTCAAAGTGCTGGCCTGGTCCATGGTGCGCGTGATGGACGTATCCGGCTCGGAGTCACTAGCTGCGGCAGCCAATGTTTTCCTGGGGCATACTGAAGCCCCACTGATGGTTCGCCCTTATCTGGAATCCATGACACGTTCGGAGCTAATGGCCATGCTCACTGAGGGCATGGCTACTATTGCAGGCCCTGTCATGGCGGCATATGTTGGCCTTGGGATTGATGCCGGCCATCTTTTGGCTGCATCGATTATGTCCGCACCGGCCTCACTCGTGATCGCCAAGATCATGGTACCCGAACGAGAGGTTTCACTGACCAAAGGACAGATGCGCGTTGAGGTACCGCGCCAGGGGCACAATGTGATTGATGCAGCCTGTAACGGCGCCGCAGTAGGTCTGAAATTGGCTCTCAATGTCGGTGCTATGGTGCTGGCCTTTGTGTGTCTTATTGCCTTAATCAATTTGGGCCTGGAGCAAGGTCAGTTCTTGGTGGTATCGCTGGCAAATGGCTCTGAGGCCGCGAAGGAGATGGTTCAGAGCTCCCCATTGACTTTCGAGAGGATTGTGGGATGGATATTCTGTCCATTCGCCTGGCTTATGGGGATTCAGAGCGATGACATACTCAAAATATCCTCCCTTCTTGGCGAAAAAACTGTGCTCAATGAATTCATCGCCTATATGGATCTCGTAAAGCTGCGTGACCAGTTGGATTCACGTTCGTTTACCATTGCAACGTATGCGCTCTGCGGGTTCGCTAACTTTGGTTCTATTGCCGTACAAATTGGCGGAATCGGCTCACTGGTCCCATCTCGCCGGGAGGACATCGCCCAACTAAGCTTGCGCTCCATGGTCGGCGGTACATTAGCTGCCTTTACGACCGCATGTATTGTAGGGATGCTGATTTGAAATGTGGAATTGAAAGACCTAAAAGTGTTCTCAGAAATGTTAAACGGAAAATCGTGGCGCCGTAGACGGATTCACTCTTGTGTATTTACAATCACTTTATTGCTGATATTGATAGGTAAGTTGTCAGCATCGGTCATTAGAATTGATGGGAGATTTGAAGACTGGAAAGATATCAAAATATGTGCATACGATCCTGAGGGGGACGCCAAAGGCGCATTTGATATTACGAAAGTATATACCGCAAGTCAGGGCTCTATCCTTTATCTTCGGTTCGACACAACTAACCTCCTGAACCTCCAGAACGGTCCGGAAGCTGAAGGAACTTTATTAGTCATAATTGATATGCCACACAATCAAGAGCTGGTTCTCGATATAAGAGGCAGGCGGGCCTTTCTAAACGACAGCTTAAGGGAACGAATTGGCTGGGATCGTTTGCAGTACATTGTCGGACCGACCTATGCCCAGAATGAATTTGAAATACAAGTTGACCTGGGTGGATTCAATATAAATCGTGGCGATGCCATAAGTATTCAATTTAACGGCTCCGATCAGCTCAGCGCCCCGGTTGCATTTAAATTTTCACAACCTCCTGAAATACCTAAACGCCGTTCCCATCGCCGATACTCTGGAACCGACGTGAGAATCGTGAGTTTCAATACGTATTTCGAAGGTTTGAGCGATCCTAATCGAGAAGAGGCGATGGGTCGTTTATTGAATTCTGTTAATGGTGATGTCTATTGTTTTCAGGAGGAATGGAAAACCGAAGGTCACGGTGAAATCCTGAAACGTTTGATGCCGCTGGAGAGCAAAGGTCAATGGCATATCCACAAAATGCACGGCAATGTCATTGCATCGAGGTATCCCCTGAAAGCTTTGCCGTCAATAAATGATGGGTACGCGGCGGCGTATATCGGGCTGAATGAAAACCACTTGTTCATTATTAATGTTCATCTATCAGCTATGGGATATATTGGCAGTGAGGAAGATCGGCTTCGCATCCGGGAGGTGGATGATATTGTTGCTACGATCGATGAAATTCACAGAGGACAATATGACGAAGATAATGCGCCTTGCACAAAACCGGCAATAGTAATTATCGGTGATTTCAATTTGGTCGGATCCAGGACGCCTTTAGATTCGATCATCGACAAAAAGGTCTATGGTTTGAAAGATTGGCTGATACCCAACCTGATCGGCGAATCTGTTGTCACCTGGCGTGGAGGATCCCGTGCCTCCTTTTCGCCAGGTAAGCTGGATTACGTTATCTACAGCGCCAAAACTCTTATTCCTAAAAATGGATTTATACTTAATTCCGAGCTCTTAAATCGAACGGAACTCAAGCGATTGAATTTGGATGTTGCCGACAGCAAACTGAGTGATCACCTGTTAATAACTGTCGATTTTCAGTTTTCAGATTCCCCGGATGATCAATCTGTTCCTGATCCGCTTCGTCTTCAGGAACAATAAAGTGGACTTGAAGGAGTGGAACAGATCATTCCATAGTATCGCAAAGAATTCGGATAGTAACGAGAATCCTGTGCACGTTTTGCAATAAGCATTATCTGGTCATGATCCACTTTGATGATGTCCCAATAGTGATGTCGTGATTTTTGTCGATTTATGGGAGCTTATTCCTGGAATGTTCCCGTTTGGCAGTGCATAAAACTACGTCAGTTTGGACTGAGGATGTCGTGACGAGGATGCCTCAAAAAATTTTGTGGCGACAGTGATTTTAGTATTTGACTTTGAGCTCTTCATAGGTGGCCGATTCCAGACAAATAAAGAGCTGACAGTTTCTCAGGCTGACAGCCACTTAAGTATCCATGCCTTTACTGTTTTTTGGGTGAAAGCATTTGACTAAAGCCTGAGAACTTGTATCTTCAAGGGAAATTTGGTATAATAGTATAGTGAATATGGAGGAATGAAATGAAATTAGCATTCAATGTGAAATCCAAAAATGGAGGATTGAATTATGAAAGTACGTACAACTCTCTTTTTCTTATACTTTTTCGCTTTGCACGTGGGATTTATTCAAGCCGATGAACGGGATGAACGGGCGGACTATATCCGTGAAAATTACACGAAATATGAAAAACGAATTCCTGTGCGTGACGGGGTGAAACTCTTTACTGCTATCTATACACCAAACGATACCTCGAAAGAATATCCGATATTGTTGTTACGCACTCCCTACAGCATTAGTCCTTACGGGCCCAACCGATACAGAAGACAGATCGGTCCCCATGAAGAATTCGAGAAAGAAGGATTTATTTTTGTTTATCAAGACGTGCGTGGCCGTTTTATGTCGGAAGGTGAGTTCGTTCATATGACTCCGCACATTGCAGATAAGAAAAGCAATTCTGATACGGATGAGAGTACGGATACCTATGATACAATTGAGTGGCTTTTGGAACACGTCCCCAACCACAATGGTAAGGTTGGCCAATGGGGAATCTCTTATCCCGGGTTTTACACATCCGCCGGGTCTATAGATTCCCACCCCGCCTTAAAGGCAGTCTCTCCTCAAGCGCCGGTTTCCGATTTTTATTGGGATGATGTTTACCATCACGGAGCCTTTCTGTTGAATCATTGGTTTGGATTTCTGAACAATGTGCGACAAAGACGTAAAGGGCTTATTGATGAACGGCCAGATCCTATCTATGAGATTGAAACGACAGACGCGTACAAATTCTTCATGGATGTGGGACCATTGAAAAATGTGAATAAATCATATTTCAAAAAGAAATCCAAATTCTGGAACAATGTTACACGCCACCCCAATTACGACAAGTTCTGGCAAAAACGCAATATCCTTCCTCATCTGAAGAATATCAAAGCGGCGGTAATGGTTGTCGGTGGTTGGTACGACCGGGAAGATTTGTTTGGACCGTTGAATACGTACCAAATGATCGAAAAACAGAATCCCGACACCTTTAATATGTTGGTCATGGGTCCCTGGTATCACGGAGGTTGGCTCGGCAGTAAAGGCAGCGAGCTGGGAGATACAGATTTTGGTTTTGCCACCTCTGAATACTATCAAAAGAATGTCGATCTGCATTTCTTCAAGCACTTTTTGAAAGACGAAGAAAGTGAATTGAACCTGCCGGAAGCCTTGATATTTGAAACCGGGGCCAACCGCTGGCGACGATTTGACCAATGGCCACCGGCATCCGCCGAGAAGACAAGTTTCTATTTCCACAAAGGCGGCAAGTTATCATTTAATAAACCTGACGAAGACAATGATGCTTATGATTCCTATATCAGCGATCCGAACAAACCGGTTCCTCATACAAGAGATAATTCGAGGTGGATCAATAACACGTTTTATTCAGAAGACCAACGATTTGCTTCTCGGAGGCCGGATGTTTTGGTGTATCAAACAGACATTCTTGAAGAGGACGTTACGTTAGCAGGAACCATCCAAGCCAATCTGTTTGTCTCCACTACTGGAACGGATTCGGATTGGATTGTAAAGTTGATAGATGCCTATCCTGACGATTTGGAAGAAAAATCTGCTCAACAGACCTTGATTCGCGCCGAAGCGTTTCGAGGACGTTTCCGGGAAAGTTATACGGAACCTAAGCCTTTCAAACCCAACGAGGTTGCCATGATTTCATTTGAATTGTGGGATGTTTTACATACGTTTAAGCGGGGGCATCGGATTATGATACATGTGCAAAGCACATGGTTCCCATTTATCGACCGCAATCCACAGAAATACGTGCCTAATATTTTTGAAGCGGATGAAGGCGATTTTATCAAAGTCACCAATCGGGTATATCGGTCTAAAAGGTATCCCAGCCATATTGAGGTCGGTGTGTTACAGCAAGTATTTTGATGTAGAGGAAGGCCAATGAAGCTGATTTGTCTAATCTGCTGTCAACTATACTTAACAGAAAAAAGGGCGTATCAAGAGAATTCCGAATCTAAGCTACCTGTAAAAGTTTTTAAATATTGATGTGGTTTTGCCGATACAATTCCTGAAACTATAAGCGGAATGTGGAGAATAGCTAATACACCTCTGTTCCCATGATTCGGAGGCGTGTGCCAGTCCGCCTCCGGAGTTTACCCAATCGGCGAAGCAGTCGACACATGGTAGTGCAGGATACTGTTATAGCGGTTAACTCGCTCAGTACGTGAATCAGCAACTTTTGCGTCCAAGTTGGTCTACGATATCCGTAAAATGCTTTAATACCCACATTCGCCTGCCCCTGGACTGTTTTTTTCCCTTGAACCGTTATGCTCCTGTTTGTATAATCATCCCTGTATGTGGAAATCAAATTTACTACAAATATACGCCGTGCAACCTACAACGTTCCGATTCGGGAAATTCGGCTGGTTCATTGTCGGATGGTATCTTGTTCTCATGATTCCTGGCTTTGGACTGGCGAGTGAACTGGTCACACTTGCCAATGTCGTCGATCCGGGTCAGATCACTGCTGACGAGCCCATTTCGGACGTGTTTTCGGCTGAAAACGCGGCTCGTTATCTCGATACAGCATCACTTCATTGGCAGAAGTCACATAATTGCGCGGCATGTCATGGGAACATGGGCTATCTGTTTGCGCGGCCCGCCCTGAGTGCGGTCTTGAAAGATTCAGGAGAGGTTCGTGGTCTGTTCGAAGAGTATGTTACCAAACGGTGGAAGGAGCGGCCCCCACGAAGTGTGCAAGAAACCGTGGTTGTCGCTTCCGGCCTTGCCTTCAACGATTTGCAGACCACGGGCCGATTGCACCCCATTACACGTCAGGCTCTCCGGGTGATGTGGGACTTCCAGCGAGAAGATGGAGGTTGGACCTGGCGCAATGACGGTTATCCCCCGACAGAATCCGACGAGCACTACGGTGTCACACTCGCAGCTCTGATCACGGGAATTGCCCCGGATCGATATGTCGAGACGAAAGAAGCTCGCCGAGGTCTTGAGAAAATACGTATATTCTTGAAGAATAACCCGCCGTTGTCGCTACATCATCGGGCGATGATTGCCTGGGCATCGTGTTATGTCAACGATTTGATGAACGATCAACAGCGAGCAAAGACGCTCGACGAGTTGCTTACACTTCAACGTCCCGACGGTGGATGGTCCACGCCCGGTCTGTTGGCGGACTGGAAGGACCTCAAGCGATTGGACGGCAAGCCACACGATACAAAGACCAGCGACGCCTATGCCACCGGTTTCACTATCATTGTTGCCCGCGAATTGGGCGTATCGAGCAATGATCCACGGCTGCGACGCGGCATCGACTGGTTGTTGTGCAACCAGCGAGTCAGTGGAAAGTGGTTTTGTCGTTCACCCGCCAAGGACAGCCTACATTACTTCTCCAATTTCGGCAGTGCCTTTGCCATCCTGGCCCTCCAATCGTGTGATAGGCTTCCCGGCTGGCCGCTATCGAAGAAGTCGGGACATTTTTTACCTCCCTGACGGGCTTGCCCAATGCTCACCACTGTCAAGAGAACTCGATATAGATAACAAAGCCATTATGCCTGTTGATACAGCGAGGTCTGCCAGCCACATCATACCATGGCCAAAGCCGCGACTCTACCCTTGCTGAGCAACTGCTCGAGCTGATTCCTTTCTTCACTTACTATGATACCAGACATAATCCAATTTCCATCGTCCATGCGATGCGGTTCGGTCATTGGCCAGAAGTCATTTCCGGTTACGATACCTTTGGATATTGTTGAACAAATGGCTACAACCGTCCTACATCTCAACAACCCGTTGTCTCCAAATTCCACGAAAATCCAATTCCGTAAACTCTATGACATCAGTGCTTTATAAAAAACTCAAAAATTGGTAACGTTTTTAATGGCCGATTCCGTTGCTGGCTGGAAAAGCACACAGATTCAGATTAAATTTCAAAAAGGATGTGAGTCTCCTCTGTGTTGTACGTATATTTTAGTGAATCTTGAGTGAGTGACTCGAATTAAAGAGTACATGAGAAGATCGATGATAGAATGAGAAAGCCTACAAAATGTCCAAAGCTGAAAAACATAACCTTAGGATTGGTAACTCTACCTTGATTAAGCGCGGATTCATAACGTTCGAATTCAGGAGTATTAGATCACTCGACATTTAATCCCAATGCTTTGGCGACATCTTTATCGACTACGACTTTTTCGTTCTCGCGATTTACAACGCCAAAACTGCCATCAAATGTCCACATGCACCAACCGATGCCAAATTTTTCACAAGATTCTCTGACATCGCGCAGCCAGGCAGCTCTATACTTCGGCGGGCAGTAACGCTTATAGGTTCCCCACTCGTCACAGATAATTTTGACGCCGTGTTTCTTCGCCCATTCAGATACATGCTTCATCCTGTCTTCAATCTTTTCGGCATTCCACCGTTGTTCGCCATAACGTTTTATGTTATTCGCAATTCTTTCGTCAGTATATTTCTCTATCAGGTCCTTCACTGCTTCAGGAGAGGAAGGATAAGGGATATCACGCAATGGCTTCACCCAATTGGAACTCCAAGATGCGCCTTGATGAGTGAATATATGCGGTTCGTAAAAGTGGAAGTTATAAATGATATTGTGGTCTTTTAACGGTTCGAGTTCGAGCAGAGTATCGAGGTTCGACCATCGCGCACCTGTTGCGAGAATCGAATGCTTTGGAGCGCCTTTGCGTATCGCGGCGATCACTTTCTTTTGTACCGGAGGCCAATTCTCTTCCTTCCCGCTGAGCACAGGCTCGTTCATAGGTTCCAATATCACCCAATCAAGATCGAATTGACTTAAATGCCGCGAAAACGAGGTCCAGAAACGACAAAAGGTGTCGGTGAAGGTTTCATCCTGCCCCAATGGTCCAGAATAATTGCTACCGCCTTCTTTTTGAGAAATACTATGCAGATCGATGATAATGGCTAATTCATAAGAGAGGATTTTCCTTATCCCACGGTCCAAATATGGCAAATTTGTTTTGTTCAGAAAATCTGGCTGACTCTCGTCATAAACATTTGCCATATCGATCGGCACGCGAACATTCGTAAAGCCAAGTTTCTTGATTAATAGGAAATCAGCATCTGGGTAACGTTTTTCCAGTTCGTCAACTGAACCTCGATTGAGCCAAAACCAACTTGGTATGTTGATCCCTTTCGCCAACCGGGCTATTCGCACTTCACTGACACCGTTGGTTTCAGAAGACCTCGCAGTTAATGGCGCGGTCAAAATAGATCCAACAATTAATCCGGCAAGGCCAAAAAGAAATAGTCTCTTGGACATTCTTAACATTAGATATCTCCTCACATATAAAGAATTTATAGTTCACTGTTGATTAAATCTGGATTTCCCGTTTAAACCGGAACATCTAACCTGTTTACTTGTTTTTGCTGATTTTCCCATGGAAGATCGCCTTGTTTACTTGTCATCTCGGAAAAAAATCTTAAAAGTTTCTTGGCAACAAGGATTAATTCTATAGGAATATTCGGAAGGAAGCAACCTTGAAAATCCTTGCCAAGCTCATCTTTACAAAGAGTGCTTTGCCGAGAACCAGTTGTGTTTGTCGGTTAAAGGGTGGTCGTAGCCAGCTATTAATCCCTGGAGACAAAATCCAGAGCGATTTTCAGCTCAAAATCGCAGTTTCGCCGTATTAGCCTATCTATAAACTGGTTCTATCGACAGGAGTTAGCAATTAAAAGTCATTCTGCTGGTTTAGCCTTTTTAACGTATTTTTCCAGCCAATTAGTCATCTCTCACACCATATGCATTATTGACTCACGTGCTCGATAAGCTACTAACGCCGGCTGAAATGTCATAACGAGGATGCCTCAAAAAAAGTGTGTCAACAGAGATTTTATTTGACTTTGAGTTCTTCGTAGGTGTCCAATTTTGGTGCCCCGTATAGAAAAAGGTTACAGTTTATTAAACGGCCAGCCCTGTTAGTGTCTTTTTTTCTTTCTGAGGAATCTCTAACGCGCCAGCTTCTCGATTTCCTCTGCACTCAACGCCTGGTCATAAATGCGAACGTCGTCAATCAGGCCGGACCAGAGACTACCCGTATCAAGACTTTTTCCAGCACCAATATGCAAACCACCATCCGAAGATTTCAGCAGAGCCAAAGTGCCGGCATCCCTTGCAACTTCTGCTCCGTCCACATATAGGTACCTGCGCGAGCCATCCCAGACGAAGCCAATATGCCGCCACTGCCCATCTGTGATGATGAACTCGGATTGCAAAGCTGATGGGGAAGTTCGCCCGCTTGGAGGAGGCACTAATCCGGTCACAAGTTTCCCCTCCGATGGGTCCGCACCAATCCAACTCTCACCAATGCCAGTACCGTCTGCCTGAGATATAATGACCTGGCCTGGAGCGCCGCCTTTGACCCACGCAAAGGCGCTGAACATGCCATCCGCCGGATTTAACACAAATGGTGTAGTGACATAATCATCAACACCATCGAACTGAAGTGCTCCGTCTATCTTGCCGCTCCCGTGTTGATGAGCTGGATCGCCATAGAGTGCACCGTGATTATCGCCTGCACTGTCGTGGGCAATGCTACCTTCTATCTCGTCAAGCTTATAATGCGCGACTATGCGGTGGTCCTTTAGTGTTCCCTCAAAGAATGCAATGGTCAGTTTCCAGGCAAGCTCGGCTGCTTCCTTGTGATATCGATCCGCCCTTGTATCGTTGAAAAAGGCATGATCAGCACCTTTATACATATAAATCCCATATTCGACGGAGGCTGCTCTTAGAGCGGCTTCGAATGCTTCGATGCCTGCATTGATCCGATCATCGAGACCAGCATAGTGGCAAAGCAAAGACGCTTTGATCTTCGGGACGTCTTCAGAAGCAGGCTGACTGCCATAGAAGGGGACCGCGGCTGTTAAGTCTGGTAAGTTGACGGCAACTTGGTTTGTCATTCCTCCGCCCCAGCAGAAGCCCATGCAACCTACCTTGCCTGTCGTTCGAGGATGCGTTTTTAAGTATTGAACCGCAGCTACATAATTCTTGACCGTAGCCTGGCTGTCGAGTTGCTGCAGAAGCGATTGAGCCTGATTGACATTATTAGGTGTTCCCCCCAGCGGTGATAACGCGTCTGGAGCAATAGCCAGAAATCCTTTCAAAGCGACGCGCCTGGTCACATCTTCGATGTGGGGCTGAAGACCTTTATTCTCGTGGATTACGATCACACCAGGGAGCATTGCCTGCCCTTTCGGCTGAGCTGCATATGCAAGAATGTCACCCGTTTCGCCGGGATAATTGATATATTCCGTATGAAGGCGTGTATCGTCCTTCGCAACGACTTCGGCTACAGCAGCGTTATTCTCCAGTTGAGACAGCATAGTGTAAGCAGCAGCCATACTGCCGGTGAAAAAAGCTAATTTCTTAAGAAATGTGCGGCGATCAAGATATTCATTCGTGTATTTATTATATATGTCGATAATTCTGTGATTCATAATCCTCACCCCTTTCTTTCGAAGATTAGTCTATTGATATTGGCATTTCCCTCATATCATGTGGGAAGATATACCTAACCCGGACGAGCCGGAACCAAACAGGTGACCGAAAGTCAGAAGTTGGACGATTTTAAAAACGCCGTAACTTATTGTAAATACAAAAGATATAGTCACCGTTAAAAATATTGTGCGCGCGGCGCGCTCAATTTTAGTCGTAAGAGACTAAGTATCTCAGTTATAAATTATATCAAGGAAATCCTTAAATTTCAATAGCCCAAAAGAGATTCGTTAGCGCCTCTTTCATTTCAAGCCAGTAATCATAAGCTATTGTAGGTAGTTGAGTTTCGCACTTTTTATTAGAAGAATCCCTTACGAAATAAGGACTTACAAATAATTTGGTAATTTATGCATGTTCGGTAAATCGCTCGAACATTACAAAAATAATTATATTGTCGTGAAATGGCTCATAAGCTTAAAATTACCCAATTTAACACAATTCAAAAAGTGCGAAAGTTAACAGGTACCAACTTAACATCAATTTCTGTGGAATTTGGAAACAGCGACATACTTTCCGTATTGTTAGGCTGTCGCCACTTTGAGTCCGATGGCCTGAGTCTCTAAGGCAAGCCAGATCGTATAAATCTTGTTGACAATGAAAAATTGATAAGTTACAAAACAAGTGCAAATAACTATTCTTTTTTGGAGGTACACATTATGAAACATCAAACATTTTTCAAGGCAGTCCTGTATTGTTCGCTGATGCTTCCGATCATGCTCTCAGCACAGGTCCGGGCTCAGTCGTCTGCGTCTCGCAGAGGAGGACTGTACGGCGACTGGCAGATCAAAATGAAGTTTGGGGAGCGGGCAATGGAATCCATACTGTCGTTTTCCAGAAACCAGGAGGGCCAGTACGTCGGCCAATGGATCAGCTTCTTCGGGATGAATGAGCTGAAAGACGTCAAATTCGAAGACAACAAGCTCAGCTTTACACGGGTCATGCGGTTCCAGGACCAGGAGATGACGTCGAAGTTCACAGGCACGATCGAGCAGGGTGAGCTTTCAGGGCTTCTGATCAGCGACAGGGGCGAGACGGAAATCCAGGGCAAACGAGCCCCAAGAACGCCCCGAGGAGTTGGAAGCTGGGAGATGAAGATCAAGACCAGCGAGAGAGAATATACTGGAACACTTACGATCATTGCTGATAAGGAAGGTAATCTTAGCGGAACGTGGGAAAGTGCCAGGGTCGAGAGTAAGGTTTCCGACTTGAAATACGAAGACCGCAAGCTGACCTTCAAGAGAGTGATCCAGAGAGAAAACATCCAAATGGAAATGGCCTTTGAAGGAACCATTAGCTACAATTCGCTCGAGGGAGTATTCAGGAGTGATCGTGGAGAAGCTGCCGTCGAGGGAACACGGGTCGGTGCTTCGCTTATCGGCACATGGAATCTCGACATTGAATCCGAGCGGGGTGCCCGCAAGCAGAGATTGAGAGTCAATCCGGACATGAGCGCGCTTTACGGGCCAACCCTGATCAAGAAGATTAATCTCGATGGTGACAAAGTAAGCTTCAAATACGTCCGGCAATTCGGCGACCAGGAATACGAAACAAGCTTCGAAGGAAAGATTGCAGAGTCCAAGCTCACCGGCGAATTGAAAACGTCAAGAGGCACGTCGAAAGTAACAGGCACAAGGCGTACATTGAGAAGACGCAGTGCAACGTAAATGAAGCATAATCCTATTGAACCTGCTGGATCAATCTTTGGCAGGCTCTCTTTTTTAAAGGAAGACAGGGATTTGACCAGAGCTTCTCGTGAGTTTCAGATCTTCGCCAAGCCAGTCGGCTCAATCTGTAATCTGGATTGCCACTATTGCTACTACCTTAAGAAGGAACAGCTCTATCCAGGGGGCAGGTCATTTCGCATGCCCGACGATATTTTGGAGCAGTACATTGTTCAGCACATCAATGCTTGCCCTGAATCAATAATCCGCTTTTCCTGGCATGGTGGTGAACCAACCGTGCTGGGATTGGACTACTTTCGCAAAATTGTGGCGCTGCAGCGTAAGCATAAACCGTCTAACCGGAGCATAGCAAACGGAATTCAGACCAATGGGACCCTCCTTGATGAGGAATGGTGCCGCTTTCTTGGGGCGGAAGGCTTTGCTATCGGGCTCAGCCTGGACGGACCACGGGAAATGCATGACCGGTACCGTGTCACCAAAGACCAGAAGCCAACACATGAGAAAACAATGCGTGGCTATGAACTTTTGATAAAGTATAAAGTTTATTGCGACATCCTGTGTGTGGTGAGTGCGTATAATGTCCAATACCCCTTGGACGTGTACCAATTCTTCAGGCAGATCGAAGCCCCATACGTGAGTTTTCTGCCTATGGTCGAACCAGAGTCGAACGCCGAAGGCGGTGTAAGCCTTCTTACCGTGCCCGCTGAAGCCTGGGGTACTTTTCTGTGCGCCATTTTCGATGAATGGATGAGCCGGGATATCGGGCGGATTAAAGTGCAGATTTTCGAAGAGGCTGCCAGGACAGCCTTTGATCAGGAACATTCGCTGTGCATTTTTCGACCGACATGTGGTGATATTCCGGTCGTCGAACACAACGGCGATTTCTTCTCATGCGACCATTTCGTTGATACTGAACACTGTCTTGGAAATATCCGGGAGACCCCATTAGTCGATTTGCTCGAGTCGCCGGCGCAGAGAGCATTCGGGCAGGCCAAATTGGATACATTACCCCGTTATTGTCATGACTGTGAAGTCAGAGCGATGTGCAACGGGGGCTGTCCGAAAAATCGCTTCCTCAAAACACCTGATGGCGAATCGGGACTAAATTATCTATGTGCAGGTTATAAGCATTTTTTTACTCACTGCCAACCTTTCGTTTCAGAGGTTGCCGCTCAATGGCGTCGGCAGAGCCTCGAACAACAAGTGTCAGTGGCGCATAATATAGGCTCCCGTACCACCCCCAAAACGGGTCGCAATGATCCGTGTCCCTGTGGCAGCGGCAAAAAGTATAAGCTCTGCTGTATGCGTAAATAATCCGTAGAAGGTAACTTACACAATACAAAAATTCACCGATTCAATGTTATGTTCTAAGTTTTTCTTTGAAAAACGTAATTGTGCGTTTCCAGGCAAGTTCAGCCGCTTCCTTGTGATATCGGTATGCGTTTGTATCGTTATTAAACGCATGTTGTGCCCCCTCATAGATATATATTTTATAATCAACCTTTGCCAGTTTTAGGGCTTCTTCAAATGCCGGAATACCTTTATTAATTCGTTCATCCAAACCAGCGTAATGTAAAAGTAATGATGCTTTAATCTTGGGAACATCTTGCACCACAGGTTGACTGCCATAGTAGGGAACTGCTACCGATAGATCTGGAGAGTGTACAGCAACCTGATTTGTAATTCCTCCTCCCCAACAGAATCCTGTGCACCCTACCTTTCCTGTAGATAAAGGATGTGTCTTTAGATACTTCACTGCAGCAACAAAATTCTTAATTGTATCTTGACCATCAAGTTCACGAAATTTCGATCGTACCTCATTAGGATTTTCTGGAGTTCCTCCTAATGGAGATAAGGCATCAGGCGCAACAGCTAAAAATCCTTCCAAAGCCATGCGCCTTGTTAAGTCTTTGATATGATCGTTTAGGCCTCGGTTTTCATGGATGACGATCACACCAGGCAGTTCTTCCTTTCCCTTTGGCCTTACCCAATAGGCACGGACATCACCGGTTTGGCCGGGATATAACACGGTTTCTGTATGCAGGCGAGGATCATCCTTCGGAATGACCTCGGCCATAGCATCTTTCGTTTCTAGTTGAGAAAGTAGAGTATAAGCAGCCACAGTCCCACCAGAAAGAACAGCTAATCTTTTGAGGAATTCACGACGATCTAATGAGCCATCGCTATTTTCCTTATATAAATCGACGATTTTTTGATGCATCCACATCTCCTTTCTGTCATAGTTTAATTTTGTATATTATATACATTTTGTAACTGGAATCTCCTAAGTTGGCTGCTGAACAAATGTTTTACTAAAACCGAAATAATGGTTATAAGAGAAGACTCTCATAAACAAATATATTGGTTTCCACATAGATAGCAAGAAAACAATAGCATGTTTCTTGTAAAAGCGATACTGAAATGAAGCTGAACCAGCAGGTTGCTCGGCGATATATCGTATTCAATACGGCGAGTAGATTGAGGAAAAAGTTTGGCTGGCTCAAGAAGGTTTACTGGAAAGAGAATATAGTGTGGTCACCAGGTTATTTTGTATAGACGGTAGGCATTGACGAGGAAAAAATACTGAAATATGTGGAATGGCAAGGTCGCCAGGATTCAGGTCAAACTAAGTTTGAATTTTGATTTTTCAAGTGCCACAGGCTTATCCGTGGGTATCTACTAAGTCATTTAATAGGAATGGATTAAATCAAGAAAGTGGAGGGAGGGTGAGGAAACCGAATCTGAATGCCCGCCGTGTTGCAGACACGTCGCGACAGGTAGGATAGAGAGGTGGTGTGCTCTGCTGAGGATAATGGTATTAGGGCTTCTGGATGCTCAGCTCCGAATCCTTCTTCCTCATTGGAGGAGGGCAGGACAATCTGATTGAGATATTACACTTTTGTGCGGTAATTCGCTCAAAGTCCAGTACGCGTGGATTATCCTGATCATTTCTATGAGCTTGTTATAATCAGGGGGCTTGACTATGTAACCGACAGCGCCTAGTCTAAAACTCTCAGCTATATCTTCTTCATCATCGGAGCCACTCAGGACGATAACAATGATTTGCTTTAGTGCGTCATGAGCCTTTACAGCCGTCAGAAATTCAAGGCCATCCATCTGGGGTGTATTCAAATCCGCAAGGACAACCCAGGGTTTCTCGTTGTCCTCGTTTTTTAAATACTCCAGAGCCTCTTTGCAATCTGCTAAATGAATCAGAGGGTTTGTAATCTTCAAATCCTCAAGCGCACGTTTAAACATCATTACATCGATGCGGTTATCATCCACAAGTAATATTGGCATTGAGTCTTTCATTTAAACTTCTCCCATTTGGCTATTTCAATCCAGTCTGTCTGAGACAAAAACGACGTCAGTTTCTCAAACTCGCTTTTCAGCTTATTGAAAAACGAGGTAACCAACGCTATATTCTCATCTCAATCCTTCATATCTTTCACTTACTGAGAATCCACAACAACCTATAGTCATTTGAGTGTCTCAGACATAATGTTACCAACAAGTAACATTTTTTCTTTTGGAATGTCTTCACGAATGAGATTATCCCATAGCAGTTTTTTATAAAGCATATTTCGAGGTGCAATTACCACAACAGCAGTAAGAAACATTAATTTCAAGTCCAGCCAAATATTTTGGTTTTCTATGTACCAGAGTTCCAATTGCCCCTTGTATGGCGCAATATCTTCTTTATAGCAATCAATACTTGACTTAGCACCGCTGGCCAGTATAGACTCTTCGTCCCGGAACACAATCGAACCAATACCGGTCAAACCTGGTTTGGCCTTGACAATTTGTTTCTGAATATCCGGCGGATAATATTCGAATGTTTGTAGTGCAAGAGGTCTGGGGCCAACCATACTCATATCCCCTTTCAAAACATTCATAAACTGAGGAACTTCGTTTAACTTGGCTTTTCTGAGATACTTGCCGAATCGCAACACACGCGAATCGTTTTTCACCGTTATTGCGCCAGTGCCAAGGTTGGGGCTATCTTTAAGCATTGTGGCAAACTTTATAAGCCCAAAGTGTTTCCCGTCTTTGCCTATTCTCGGTTGAACATAAAATACCTCTCCCTCCCCTGTTAATCTGAGGATAATCATGATTATCAATCCAAAGGGAAAAAACACAATCAGAGCGGTTGACGATATGATGATGTCCAGTAATCTTTTCACGTTTCTTCTCTTTTACATCCTGTTATCCAAATACTTATAAGTTTCTTTGTGGTTGAAATTATGAAGCAGGGCTTGCAAAGGTTTCATAACGTCATTTTTAGTCCATTGTCCCAGGCGGTACAAATCACGAACCGTATTCAGAAACATCTCAAGTTTTCCATCATCTTGAAACACAGGGTTCTTGACAATACCGATCGCTTCAAAACGGTCAAGGTCAAAGACTTCACTATTCGTATAGAATTCCTCGAATGGTTTCTCGCCAGTCGTGTCACTGTCGAAGAAGTAACACGGCCACATCTTTTTTTGCAGCAATTCTTTCACTCTTTTACGAGCTTCGTCCTCAGTTTCACAGACGTATGGCTCGTATCCTAAACTTCGGAGATATCTGCTGGCGATTGTTGCAAAATCGATTAACTGAAGCTCATCACTAACCTTTGGAAAGAACAAATCTCTATTTTCCCCCAAGAGAGCAGACATCAGGCAAAGTTCTCCAGACTCCCTATCCATAATGAAATATCTCTTGACATCCCGTGGGGCTGAGAGAGGCTGTTTTTTCAGTATCCGCTGGGTAAATCCGTGCAGCAGGCTGCCATCTGAAAAGGCCACGTTGGCAAACCTGGCTGTGGAAACGCAGATATGTCGACAGGCTCGCATCAAATACATTTCCATCACTCTCTTGGTTGCACCCATAGCGTTAACCGGATTGACAGCCTTATCAGAAGAGACAGCAAAATACTTCCGGCATCCTGTTTCGATAGCATACCGCAACATCTTTTCGGTGTTCAGAATATTAACGCAGACCATTCGCATTAGTGTATAGGGATCTTTTTCGCTACGAACATGTTTCAGGGCGGATAGATTCAAAATATAATCATAAGTGTCCTGAGATTGTAGAAACGCATGAAATTCCTGGCTGCCACAGTCCAAAGGCAACGTTCGAAAATCACCATCGATATAACCGACAGAACTTCGAACATCACGGACCAATTCCACAAGATTGTTTTCACTGATGTCAACTACATGCAAACATCTTGGATTGCGTCCGAATATCTCCTTGACAACTGCCTGCCCAATAGAGCCGGCACCACCAATCACGAGAAAAGACGATCGGCCTACTATTTCATTTATCTTTGTCTCGAAGCGTTTAATATCACAACCAAACAACTCTCTGGTACGACCAATAATCCCTAACAAATCCATCCTTGTTATTCCTCTGGCTAAGGCATGCTTAATGTAATTTCGCTACGATTTACCAATTTTCGCCTTATACGAGCTTATTTCCAGAGTTGCAGCCGCAGTGGGCGGGATTTCAGCAATCTCTATCTTCCCCGCGACTGCCTTCCGAGTTTTCTCTTTACACAACAAACTATCAAAATAATTAATAGTTTTCTTTAGCCCTCCCTCCAATGGCGTTGTTGGTTGCCAATCCAGCTCCTTCTTGGCTAGAGAGATATTTGGTTGACGCTGTTTGGGATCATCTGAGGGCAAGGCTTTGAATACCAACTTGGATCTCGATCCAGTCAGGTCGATAATGACCTTAGCCAATTCCAGAATGGTCACTTCCACTGGATTTCCAAGATTAACCGGACCCGTAAAATTGGGCCGCGAATTCATCAGCTTAATCAGCCCCACGACCAAATCATCTACGTAGCAGAAGGATCTGGTTTGTAAAACATCACCATAAATGGTAATCGGCTCATTTCTTAAAGCCTGGATAATAAAATTCGAAACAACCCGACCATCCTGAGGATGCATACGCGGACCAAAGGTATTGAAAATACGCGCAATCTTGATCTGTACCCGATATTGCCGATAGTAATCAAAAAAGAGCGCTTCCGCGCAACGTTTACCTTCATCATAACATGAACGAATGCCAATCGGATTGACATGACCCCAGTAGTCTTCATTTTGAGGATGTATTTGAGGATCGCCATATACTTCACTTGTTGATGCATGAAGGATCTTGGCTTTTGTCCTTTTGGCCAACCCAAGCATGTTAATCGCACCATGGATACTAACCTTGGTTGTCTGGACTGGATCAAATTGATAATGAACCGGTGATGCTGGACAGGCCAGATTATATATCTCATCCTGCTCGACATACAATGGAAAGGTCAAATCATGGCGCATGGCCTCAAACAAACCATGCGATAACAAATGCGCAATATTCGCGCGCCGCCCTGTAAAATAATTATCCACACACAGAACTTCATGCCCCTCACCTAAAAGCCTCTCACAAAGATGAGACCCAATAAACCCCGCCCCACCAGTCACAAGAATTCGTTTCATGCTTTGAATTCCTCAATTTATCGGTTAGGAAACTATCATAGGTATTTTGGTTTTCCCCGAATCAGCTCATACAAATAGAATCTACCGAACGCGTAAGAATCGTCGTTTCTACAATAGGAAGGGTGCTCTTCTTTCGGGGCCACTGCACCGACCCTAGATTATGTACCACACATGATTAGAGGGTTCTCTATGGTTTCTGTCGTGTATTGCTGAGGTCGAGGCGTTGCCGAGACCTCAGCAATATCACCAAGATGGCTAGTGATACATTCGCCCGCGAACTGTGCGGGAGTCTTATAGCCCAAACCACTGCGCGGCCGGTGATGACGGCATCAGCCTCGCGGAGCTTTCTAGAGATCTATTCAGGTGTGTGTAACTTAAAACTAATATAGACAGCGATTTTAGATAATTACTCAAATCTACTCCTTCCCCTGCTATAAACGGCTTGGAACATAACCTGAATATCCACCAAACCAAATATCCGCTTCATACCTGTGCTTTTTCTCGGATCGTCTCTTCCCAACCTGTCTTTAGATCATACTGGGGCATAAATCCGAGTTCTTTTTGAATTCGACTGCTGTCTACAGCCACATCTTCCGTATATTTGTCGATCGTGGCGCGCATAATCTGTGGTTTAAGACCAACCAACTGTGCCATATCTTCAATGACACCAGATGCAAATCGTACTGGGCCAATTGGTAATGACAAACAAGGGCGTTTTCTACCAAGAGCTTGGCATATGGTTGAAATGATCTCATACATGGTGTGAAATTCACCGTCAGAGACATTGAAGATTTTTCCAGCAGCATCTGGGTGCTCTAAAGCCAATATGGTCGCACGGGCCACATCCTTATCATAGACCAGTGTGCGTCGGTTTGAGCCATTCCCAACAGGGACAAAGCGGCCTCTCGCCAGAGACTGCATAAGACGCTGATAATTGCCCTTTATTCGCGAGCCATAAACGGCTCCAAGCCGAAGGACAGTGCCTATTCTCCCGCCATCCACCCCTCTGGCAGCCAAGACAATTCCTTCTGCGGCAAGTTTTGTTCTGGCATAAAATGTATCCGGGCAAGGAGACGAATCCTCCGTCAATACCCGGCCATCTGAGTGCCCATAAACGGCGATTGTACTGAACAAGACAATGCGCTTTACACCTGCCTTAAGTGCAGCCTCGACTACCGCCGCTGTCCCACCGACATTGATGTGCTCATATTTTTCGCGCAATTCAGGCGGGGGATTGACAATGTGCAGGAGAGCAGCCAGATGAACAACTGCGTCCACCCCCTGCATCGCAGATTGGACCGCCACTTGATCAGTGACATCACCAACTAGAACCTCTATACTCTGCGGGAACATGCCTGCTATAGGGGCATCAAGCGAAAGGACGCGGACCTTCTGTCTTTCTTGATGCAGAGCATCGACAATACAAGGGCCAATGGCTCCTGTAGCACCTGTAACTAAAATGAACATTTATAGAAACTTATAGCCCCAGTGGTTGAAGTATCGAAATGCGCTACGAATAAAATAGTAAGTAAATAGCCAATTGATATGAGCTTCTCTTTTCCAGAAATGAATAACCGAAGAATTGGGATTATATACTGTGCGATGGGTCTTTTGTACACGACGACACAAGTCTACATCTTCGAAGTAGAGGAAATACTTAGGATCAAAGCCTCCAACCTTTTTCAGAAGATCAGTACGGCAAAACATAAAAGAACCACTAAGAAACGGAACATCATAAATGTGGTCATAACCAATGTCTCGCATCTCATAATAAGCCAATCGACGCTTGAACAACTGCTTAAATGTTTTTGGTAAGAAGCGGCGCAAAAACAAATCAAAAATAGTTGGATATCGCTTGATAAATCCCTGAATTGTACCGTCGGGATGTAATATTTTGGGTGTTATGATTCCCACGCCAGGGTGGCGATCCATATAATCACGTAAAACTACAAACACATCTGGTGATACTATTATATCGGAATTCATAATGACGAAATAACGGCCCTGCGCACGTTGCAGATTAAGATTATGATTTTCGCCATAGCCGGAAACCTCAGGATTTTCCAAAACTTGAATCTCAGGATAGAGACGTCTCACATACCCGGCACTGTCATCGCATGAACGATTATCAACCAATAGGATTTCGGAAAGTGTCCGGCTAGCAGCCTCCCGCAACGATGGAAGTAATCGTTCCAAATCCAGCTTCTGGTTTACCGAAACCAATGATATGCTTGTGTCGATCATACACCTATATCAGAATTATGCCATGCGAGAAATGTAGTTCACAAAAGAACTCTCCACAGTAGGACAAAGCATATTGGGAAAATTGACATAAACGACTATTTATGTGGTACAATCCGGCATTGAGACTTTTTTAAACTTATTACCTTTTTAGAATTCGCATATAGTCAAATCAACTGGCTACAAATGTCGATTGCCTAAAAATTACAATTATTCACCTTTCACGCATTATAAACCAGCTATCAGATTAACAATAGGTTGCATCACCGGACGGAAATAATGTAACCTATTTTTAAAAACGGCATCGCCGTGAAAGCTCTAATGTTTGACATAGTCGTTTTCAAACCTACTGAAGAGTACTATCCAATTCTCAACAAACGTATCCACTGTGAATTTTTTTGCGAACATCATTCGATTATATGATCCCATTGACAATCTTACATCTTCATTATTAATAAGTATTTCTAATCTATCAACTAAATCATTCACATTTCCTTTCTCTACAAGAAATCCCCCTAAACTATCGTCAACAATCTCAGGAATACCACCATGGTTTGTTGCAATAATAGGTAATCCGTACTTCATTGCTTCTATATTTACAATGCCGAAGGTTTCCTCGAAATAAGTCGGAAAACAAAAAATACTTGATTCTGCGAGTACTCTCTCTTTAGCCAGTCCATATACAGGACCATGATATTTCACTCTCTCAGAAAAAGAAGAACTACTAAATAGCCTGTCTATATCTTCTCGTGGAGAATCAAATGTAGGCGGACCATAAAAATTAAATGTAACATCATTATACTTTCTACAAATTATATTAGCCGCGTCAAATAATATTCTCCATCCCTTCGCAATAAACATATTCGAGATGTACACGACTCTGATAGTTTTTTTGTCTTCATGGCTGCTTTGGACCAATTCGCTTGGGATTCCGTAATGGATCGTACATAATCTATCTGCATTCACAAGTAAATTGTTATTATCTTCTGCAACCTTACTACTAGGAGTAACAACACACGTTGCAGCTCTCATTATATAACGTATCGTTAATCGTAATAGAAAACATGAACTGTAATATAATTTACCTAATCCATTAGCATGACACCATAAAATCGTTTTCTTTCTAAACAAACGGGCACAAATAAATATGTAAATACACGTTTTTATAAAGGAATTCCTGCTGAAATTTGGACAAATAACAACTACGGCTGGTTTCACAACAAAGAGGCATCGTACTAATTCTATAAGATAGCGAACAAATAATAAGCCCGTTCTGAAGCTTAAACTTCCTTCAGTATCATCAAAATGTTCTACAAAACTACAGTTAATATGAGTGACATCATAATGTTCTTTCAGTTCTGATTCCAATAAGGTCTTTATCATGTATGTCGCGCCGTTTAAGGGTGGAGGAACAGGAGTAAAAAACAACACCTTCATTTTGTTATATCGGTCCAAACAAATGTTGTCGAGTGAGCATCATTTAATTTTGCTGATTGGGGCTTGCTGACTGGAAACGCCTGAACTAAATCTCTTTCATCTACACCCAACTTGGGATACTTAAGGTGAAATACCTCGGATAAGAACTGGTTGGCCCGCGTACGCAGCGTATGATCCACATAAACAAGATCGCGCGGCTTTATCACAGTCGCATATGTATCAGCTGAGAAACCCCAGGTCCCGGCGCATCCCAAGTTGCGACTCATAAGCGAGGGCCTGCGCCTCATTGGAAGCTGTAATTATGAGGTAATCCCACTGGTCTAGTTTTGCCCGCATATGCATGATAATTGCTTGAACCGGATTGATTCACGGGTCGTGGGTTTCGCTTAAAGCTCTCCGTGATCACCCGCAGGATTTCTTCCAGGCTTGTCTTGGACTCCCAACCGACCGTCTCCTTGACTCGCTCTAGACTCGGCACGCGCCGCATCATATCCTCGATGGGTCTGCCGTAAGCGACCTCGTAAGACACAAATTGCTTTTCACTCTTGCTGTGCGTCATTTCGATTATCTTGTCGGCGAGCGCTTCGATGGAGATTTCCTCGCTCGAACCGACATTGTATGCCCTACCCGCTGCATGCTCGCAATTCATCAGCCTGATGATCGCCTCGACAACGTCAGCCACGTAACAGAAACATCGCGTTTGCTTGCCCGTACCGTATATCAAAATGGGGTCGTCGTCGAGCGCCATCTGAACGAAGCGAGGCACCACCATCCCGTATTGGCCCGTCTGCCTTGGCCCGATCGTGTTAAAGAACCGGGCGATAACTACACTCAACCCGTACTGTTGATAGAAAGCCAGACCCAGGAACTCGTCTATTGCCTTACTGCAGGCGTACGCCCAGCGCGGCATGCTCGTGCTGCCGAGCACAATGTCGTCCTCTTCACCAAAGGGGACCGCTTTGCTCTTGCCGTAGACTTCGCTGCTCGAAGCAATGAACATTTTCTTGCCGAACTTGTTGGCAATATCCAGCACGATCTCCGTACCGCCTATGTTGGTTTCGATTGTGTGCACGGGATCCTCAGTTATCAATCTGACACCGACAGCCGCAGCCAGATGAAATATCATGTCACATCGCTTAACCAGAGGTTCCATCAGTTCGGCATTGCGAATATCGCCAGTGACAAACTCAAAGTCGTCATGCTCTTTGAAATTCTCGATGTTTTCCAAACTGCCCGTGCTCAGGTTGTCGACGACCGACACTTGATGACTATCTTCGAGCAGCCGTTCCGCCAGATGAGAGCCGATAAAACCGGCTCCGCCTGTAACTAATGCTTTCATATCGACTCCAATGGATTAACTTCTCTAAGTTCATATCACGTCCAAACGAACTGTTTATACGATTCAAGATTCCAAAGCCATCGGCTTCAAAACAGAATGCCGGTGTCGACCTGAGTCAACTGAGATCACTCGGTCACTTTGTACAACCAGTTGAGGCAATGGAAAAACTAAGGTGGATTTGGAAAATTTCTTCTTTTCAAGAAAAAACTTTCCTGAAATTCCACGGCAGAACGATCAGGTAATCCGGATTTTAAGCCAACAATTCGGGCATGGTTCAATCCTGAGTAAATCTTTTATTCTATCGACAGCCACACGAGAACACTTCACAGGCTCATTTCTTATAGATCGCAAAGGTGCAGAATTTGACGGCTACCTACCATGATGGACTAAAACACGGTCAGAGAACGAATAGTATTCTGAACAGATTTGACCAAAGACGCGCCTGACAATTTTAACGTCGAATTGATTTCGCCTGCACAGTCCTTTCAATACTCAGCAGATAAGCCGTCGCTGTTTCGGTTCCCCGACTGCCATATCCACATCAACGAGGCGATGAAAAGAAACCCGGAGGACGAGAAATAGCCCGTCCCCCTGATAAACAAATCAATGCAATACATGACGAAGCAGGAAAGAAAGAAAATCCTCCTGCAATCCCGAGGCGCAACCTCACTCATTGAAAATTCATGAAGCCATCTGGCGCTTTTCGCGAAATAAACGAGATAGGCAAGAAGCATCGTCACACCCAGAAATCCAAGTTCGCCTATAAACTTGGGGGCCACCATCCCCCCGTCTAACAAGTTCGAATCTGTGCCCACCAGCTTTGCAACAAACTCCATTGCCTCGCCACGACTTCCGATGATTCCGAATTGCTGGAATCCGACACCGAGGCCGAGGGTATCTTTAAAATTCAGGTAGGCCCTTTCCAAACCAGAAAGAAACACCAGCGTGGACAAATTGTTGCTATCGATAGAGAGATCAAATCGCGACGAGTAATAGTCGAGATTTATGTTGGTGAAGAGGAACGGTAGCGCGGCAATGGGCACGAGAAGCAGAAATCGTTTCAAGGAGTTCACCAGGACAGCGACAAGGGCGACGCCGACGACGAAGGTCAGATTCTGCAGAATGAGTGCTATCGCATAGCCCAATAGAACTAACGGCAGCTTCATCCTTGGGCTGGCGGTCACCGTCATATAAAGGAGGAAAGGCAAGAAACTCAATGCGAAATGCGATGTCTCAGAGTATAAAAATACATGCGGGCCGATCCCACCCGGTGAAAAAGGTGAAAGGTGCAGGATCTCGACCAAGCTTGATAGAACAAGCGCATAGAAAACGAGCTTCGCCGCGAAATCAGCCTGAAAGTTGGGTACCCTCTGTGCCAGCAGTGCAAAGAAAAAAGCACCCAGAAGAAAAAAGATCAGAAACAGATAAGACTGTAAAAAACGGGCGAAATCGAAATCGTCGTTGATCATGAATCCAATTGCGCCGTGAGTCATTACCGCCACCAGCACTGCGGCGATGAGAAGGACGCTGGAACTCTGCCTTTGAGATTGCCGGGGAATGACACATAATGCCACGAACAGGAATATATGCAGACCAGAAACGAGAAGGACACCGGCGGCCATGGACGATGTCCCGAAAGTCAGAATCCCAAACGGGGGCAACACCACTGTTGAGAGCAGTATGAGTCCGATGGCTATCGACGAAAATGCTTTTCTCATTCTTAAATCCGCAAAAACCTTTTCAACGATATTGCCATTCCGACGAATATTTTTGAGGCTCCCAGCATTTTGATTAGAAACATTTCCGCAGAGCTATAACCATAGTAGGATAAGTTTTTTTCTATCTCATTCCACTTAAGTTCATCATCCACTTCGCTTTTAAGTCTCGGCAAGAAATACTATTCATTCTAATTACTGAATTAGACTGTTGTAGAGCCTCATGGTCTCTTCCGCCGTTCTTCTCCAAGAAAAAGCAGATGCCCGCATCCTGCCTTTCTCGACTAGGGACTTCTTGAGACACGAATCGGCCAGAATCCGGAATATCGCATCTGCAAGCCCCGCAGGATCATGTGGATCAACCAGAAGCGCCGCATCAGAACAAACTTCAGGAATCGATGACAGGTTAGACGTCACCACTGGACAACCACAAGCCATAGCCTCCAGTAAAGGAAGGCCGAAGCCTTCATACAAAGATGGATAAGTAAAGACATCGGCTGCATTATATAACATTACAAGGTCATCTTGTGGAACAAAACCACAGAAAATAATATCTTTCTTATAGTTACTAGTAGCAGCTTCCTCGAAGACTTCCTTGAAAAGCCAACCCTTTTTCCCTACGATAACCAGTTGATGGTCAATTGCGCCCTTTTTTTTAAGTCTCGTGAAAGCCCTGATTAGATTTATCAGGTTTTTCCGGGGAGAAATCAAAGAAACTGTAAGAATAAAATTTCTTGTGATGCCATATTTTGCCTTTACCAGGTTCGAGATTTTTTCTTTCAAATCGGTGATAGGATGAAAGGATTCGTCAATACCAGGGTAAATGACCTTAACTTTTTGTTCTTTTATTTTGTAATTCAGCATAATGTCTTTTTTAGTGCACTCAGATACCGCGATAACCCTATCAGACGTATCAATACTCCTCTTCATCAACTGCTCAATATACAGACGGTTCCGGAGTGTAAAGGAATCTGACACAAACTTAAATGCCAGATCGTGGACAGTAATCACGGTCGGGCATTGTTTAAAGAACGGTGCAATAAAATTTATTTCGTGGAAAACATCGATCCGCAGATTCTTTATGCGGCACGGCAAATAGAGATGCTGCCATGCAATCTTAAGGATCTGGTTCGTGGTTGGAAATCTTGACACTTCATAGCGGAAACCAAGATCTACGATATCAACAGAAACCTTCTTATTGCTATTCAGAAAAAGCACGTACTCATTGTTCCTGTCTAGCATCTTTAGATGTAAAAGAATGTGATAGATTTGTTGCTCAATGCCTGTTCGAGTATTCTGGAGATATCTGGCGTTAATACCTATGCGCATAAGAATTTAGCCCCTAGCAAAAAACTCTTTTAAGTATCTCTTTTATTTTTAAGATACTGCGATTGTTAATGAGCAGCAAATCCACAAACGGAGCTACCAGAATCATACTGACTAAAGGCCGGAATACAGAAGGAATTTTGATCCTTCTTTCAATGTGTTTTCTCCTGATTTTCCGCTCAATTTTCTGACCAGTTCGAAATGCTTTTCTGCGTTCTTGTACTGACATTTCGGGAGTGTGAAAACAGGGTTCGTTAATAAAATGAGACGCATTGTTAAGTATATACTCCTGAGAATGCAAAAGGAGCTTTTTTTCCTCCAACCATCGATGAAGTTCTGTTTTCGGAAACGGGATAATATTGTAAAACTTCGCACTTCTCACAGGATAGCGTAGCGCGAAAGAAAACGATTTTTCAACGTCAGTCATCGTTTCCCCCGGAGAACCGATTAAGAAGAAAAGATCCACATCAAAATTAAGCTTGCAGGCGTTTCTTACGCTTTCCTCTATCGTTGCAAGGTTTTCCCCTTTCTTAATGTTTCTTAAAACATGCTCGGTGCCCGCTTCGACGCCGAACGCGATCATATCAAAGCCGACTTCCCTCATTCTCTTCAAAAGCTTATAATCAACCCGGTCAGCCCGGACTCCGTTGGGGCATTTTAGCCTGATATCCTTCATTTTTTTCAGGGACAATAGGTCACAAATATCTTCTGTCCTTTTTTTGAAAAGGGTGAAATTATCATCGAGTATCAAGATATCTCTGTATCCTTTGGCATACCAATATTCTATTTCATTGACAACGCTTTGAGCACTTCTCTGCCTGAACTTTTTCCCGATAGCGGATATAACAGGACAATAAATGCAATCATACGGACAACCACGAGAAGTCACTATTCCTATTTGCCTTGTCGGGTATCGGAGTAATTCAAAAGACTCATACGTGGGAAATGACAAAGAATCAAGATCGGTAATAAATGCTTCAAACGGATTAACAATAATATGGGTATCTCTCCGGTACATAAATCCCTTAATTGTTTCAAAATCATCCCCCTTGCACAGTTGAACAATGCTGTTATCACCCTCTAGGATGATTCCATAATCTATATCCGGACACTCGTACAGAACCTGTTCCCTCAACATCGAAATATGCGGTCCACCTGCCACTATTTTCATTTCAGTGTGACTTGCTTTTAGCCGATGGATAAGATTATAAGTTTCCTGATAGCCAAAGGTCATAACGGTAAAACCGATAAGGTCGGGGTTGAAATCGGCGATTTTTTTCTCAAGGTCTTCGTAGGCGTATTGCAAATTCATATCGAATGCCGTAACATCAAATCCGGCGCGTTTTAAAGCCTCGGCAATATATCCCAAGCCAGACAGCGGATGAAGAGAAAGACGATGTCGCCCTTTAGAAAATCTCGGAGACACCAAAAGTATTCTGTTAAATCGCATACAATTCCTTTCCGCAGCCGCACATTTAGTTTTCGCAGACACAGCAACCACGCTCATCTATTCCACAACACCTTAAACTCCTCGCCTTTTATGTAAACTACCACGCCCTCACGGACGTAGCATTACGAAGGAAGAATTAGCGCAACACTATCCGGCCACTTTATACAACCAGTTGCAGCACAGGAGGAACCAGCGTGGATTTGGAGAATTTCTTGTTTTCAAGAAAGAATTTCCTGAAATTCCACGGCAAAACGACCAGGTAATCCGGATTTTGGGTAGGGTTTTACTGAATGATCAGTATCCACGTTCACAACTTCCAGATTAGGCAGCGGAAAAACCAAATTGAATTGCTTGTACTTCTCTTGCACCTGGAAGAACTTCCTGAAATGCCACGGCAAAACAATCAAATAATCCGGTTTCTCAGCAAGCAACTCGTCCTCTGGAATGATTGGTATCCACGACCCTGCGGTGTAGCACCCATACTTCTCGGCGTTTACCTCACCAACGAACGGCACATCTTTGTCTGTCACCCCGCAGTATTGCAGCAATACATTTCCTTTCGTAGAAGCCCCGACTGCCGCCACCGTTTTGCCTTGAGAATGAGCAGTCTTGAGAAACTCCAACAAATCATTTTTTGTTTTTTCCGCTCGTTTAGCGAACGCCTGATAGGGTGCAAGCGTGCCTAGCCCCTTCTCTTGTTCCAGGTCGAGAATTCTTTGCACCGAAGGGGCGATGGTCAAATCTTCATTTGCCTTCGACACCATTACTGAGAAGCTGCCCCCATTAACGTCGTTGAACTCAACATCAATAATTCTCAGGCCAACCTCATCCGCCATCCATTTGATCTGGCGTAGCGCATAGAACTCAAGATGCTCATGGCAGACAGTGTCGTAGGAATTTTTCTCGAGCATTGTCGGCATATAGCTTTGTTCGAAGACCCAAAGCCCATCGTCTGCAAGCACATCATACACTTGCCGCATAAAACCTATCGGGTCTTCCAAATCGTAGAACATAGAGAACGAAGTGATCACCTTTGCCTTCTGTTCAGGAAAACGCTCTTTCAATAGGGCGGAAGAAAAGAAATCCGGGATCAATTGAATGTGCGGCGGGTAATAGTTGTGAAATTTGACGCCGGTCGGATCGATACCAACCAGGATCTGGCCGGAGGATGGATACGCCTGCAACGTCGTGCTGTCGTTACTGCCAATATCGATAACGAGATCGCCTTCGCGCAACTCAACCTGCCCAAGGATTTTTTTCACCTTGCTGTGAAGATGCGCCACCATGCTGGCATTGAGGCTGGAGCGATAGCCATAGTTCTCGCCGTACAGCTCCCCCAAATCGTAGGAATGCTCAAGCTGCAACAGTCCACAGACCTCATCGCCCCCTATGCATTTCACTAGACGAAGCGGCCCGGTCGTGACTTTCGCCCCTTTTTCACGCGGGAACACACCGGTCAGCATTTGCTCTCCCAAATCGAACACTCGCTCCAGACGCGTATTGCCACAAATCCTGCACTTTTCGATTTTTTTATACATTACTTTGTCCCTGTCCTTTAACTTTATTCTGCTCAATGCAGCTTACGCAGATCGGCATCTACCATCATGCTCACCATCTCGCGAAACCCTACCTCAGGCACCCAGCCCAATTGTTTTCTCGCCCTCTCGGAGTTCCCCACCAACTGCACTGATTCAGCGGGACGATACGCGGCAGCATCCTCCCGCACATAGTCGCGATAATCCAACCCCAAATGCCCAAATGCGATTTCGCAAATTTCTCGCACCGAGTGCGTTTCCCCGGTAGCCACTACATAATCCCCAGCATGCGGCTGCTGCAACATCAGCCACATGGCGCGCACATAATCTCCCGCAAACCCCCAGTCCCGGCGCGCATCGAGATTGCCGAGGCGAAGCTCATTCGCCAGCCCCAGCTTGATCTTCGCTGCTTCGTGGGCGATCTTTCTCGTAACGAAACCCAAGCCACGGCGCGGGCTCTCGTGATTGAACAGGATCGCCGAGCACGCAAACAGCCCATAGCGCTGGCGGTAAATCCGGAACATCGAGTGCGCATAAAGTTTTGCGGCACCATAAGGACTGCGCGGCTGAAATCGCGTTTCTTCCGACTGGGGACTTTCAATTGCGTCGCCAAACATCTCGCTGCTCGATGCCTGACAAAAGCGGATATTCGTATCGGCCTCACGAATGGCCTCCAGGATGCGCACAACCGCGAGCCCATTCACCTCACCGATGCCAACAGCGTCATCGAACATCCCCACCCCGGATGAATAGGCTGCATAGTTATATACTTCGGCAGGTTGATAGCGCAACAAAACATCCACCATCGCTACCGGGTTCAGCATATCCCACTCAACCAACTCGACTCTGCTCATAAGTGAGGAAGAAAGAAAATCAGAAATTCTCTGCACATCCCTCGCGGCACCAACGACACGATATCCCTTGGTAACGAGAAGTTCTGCCAGATATGAACCATCCTGGCCAGCAATTCCGGTGACCAGCCCCGTTTTCATCGAATATCAACTATTCAAAAGACGAGCCAAAAAATGACTGACCTTCAGTTTAAATTTATTTTCTATTGCTCTTTCGCGACTAAAACAAGTCATTCAGACAAAAGACTCTCATATAACGAATGGTGCTCGTCTGCAATTTGCCGCCATTCATCTCTATCAATATCAGCATCATATCCGCGCCGCATTCCTGCATAGGTAGCGAGAGCCGACCTCATCTCTTGAATGCCATCCACTTTTGCGAAGTACACATTACGTTTTTTGTCATACCCGCTTTGGGTTAGCGATGTCGTTATTACAAACGCCCCATTTAATACCCCTCCATGAATTGAGGTATTCCATTCGCCGCCGCCAGTCCGGAAAGGCAGGATCACAGCATCCGCAACCGCCAATAACGCCGCCACATCAGCAGCGGGAAGAAAACCGGTGATGGTCACCTTTTCTATCCATGGTTCAACCGAGGCGCGCCTCATAATTTCGTGCGGATAATCTCCTTTTTCATCAACTTCTCCAGCTATCACAATCTGGTCTGAAGAAGGATCAGCAATTTCAAATAACAACTCAACACCCTTGTGGGGATATACGAAGCCAAAGAAAACAACCAACCGTTTCTGTTTTTTCAAATATTGCTTTTTTAATACATCCTTTTCCTGCTCGTTTAGGTCAACGCGCGAAATAGCCGATGCATTTGGTATGAATACGGCCTTTTTTTTCCATAAGGCCCAACGCAATGTGGGATGTAAATTCCCCTTATACTGAAGGCGCACAAATACCAATCTGCTGGGAATAATCCATTTTAAAAAAAGCTTCGGCGCATTTCGTCTGCTATATCCTTCGTGCCAAGTCTGCACAACCTTCTTTCCCATAAAAAAGGAAATCATCGGCAACAACCAGGGCAATAAACCTTTGACATCGCCCTGTATCGGATATTGAACATGTACAATATCCGGCGACCAGTGCCGGATGATTTTCATGACCTTCTGTGCTTCTAAAAAGCTCCATCTTTTTATTACAGGAAAAATTTCAATCTCATCAGCTTTACCCATCTCCCCACCAGAGACACTTGTAAGTACACCAACATGGATTTCCGGATCAACGGCGAGTGCTTCCACCAAATTGTGACTGTAGTCGCCAACCCCACATCTCATTGGCGGATAAGAGCCTGTGATTAGTAACACTCGCATATTCAGGCAGACCTTGTAAGCACCAACCACGCAAAGGTATATTGCTTTCCCCCACAGTAAATCGGCTTATCTTTGCTGCCATACATCATCTCACCGATTGGAAATAAGCCATAACCTGCTGCTTCAGAGATGAAATCAACAATTTCATCCTTGGAAACAATCTTCCAATCCATTCCGAAATAAATTATGCCTGTTGTATCAATTTTTTCCGGCCAGTAATCGAACGACGCGATGAAGTAGCCACCTGGCTTCAAGAGGCGCGACATCTCTTTCAGCAACGATTGCCCGTCAAAACCATGTTCAATTACCGAGATTGATGTAATCGCCTGGAACGAGGCATCTTCAAACTTCGTGTGCATGAAATCACTGATTTCATACCGGATGGAATCTTGATGTGGCATTTTCCGCAGGTCTGGATTCAAGTCTACACCTGTTAAATTTGAATAGCCCAATTTGTGCAACGCCACTATCACCTCGGAAGCAAAGCACCCAATATCGAGTATCGGGTCATCCTTTGCAATATATTGCTCTATAAAATTCAATGTTGACAACACATCCCAACTCTTTACCCTATGCCCCGTCGCCACCCCATGTACAAGCCTGAATTTTCTCATTAGAGATCGCAATGGAGATTCGACAAGAGACACTCCCTTGTTTACCAGCTCTTGACGTGCTTTCCTTATTTGTAATTTATCTTGCAAAACTTCCATAGTCATCGCATTTCCCTTTTAATTTCTTTATGAAAGTTTTTGTCGTCTTAAGATATTTTAGTGATGAAGAGCGCAGGGAACCTCTGGCAGCATTGCCACCTCAGGCCGTTTGGATTAATCCGCCGAAAGAGATTCTAAAACAACCTGCCAAAAAAATTTATTCTTTAGAGCTTAATTTCACAAAGGAACTGTCTCATAGTGCTTGACAAGTTCCGAGCCATGATTCTTGACCAGTTCGTGCCGTTCGGCTTCCCTCAAGTCCTCTCGTACCATTTCGGCAACAAGTTCACGGAAACTAATCTTGGGAACCCATCCTAACTTGGCCTTTGCCTTGCTCGCATCGCCAAGGAGCGTTTCTACCTCTGTTGGCCGGAAGTAGCGAGGATCCACAGCAACAATATGGCGGCCTTCCCAGGTATAACCTTTCTCGTTTATCCCATCCCCTTTCCATGTGACTTGAATGCCGAGTTCGGCTGCCGCCAATTCGACGAATTCGCGCACGCTGTGCTGTTCTCCGGTAGCAATCACAAGGTCTTCCGGTTCTGACTGCTGTAGCATTAGCCATTGCGCCTCGACGTAATCTCTCACGTGGCCCCAGTCACGTTTTGCGTTCAGATTACCGAGATAGAGGCACTTCTGTACGCCGAGCTTAATACGAGACAGCGCCCGAGTGATCTTGCGGCTCACAAAGAGCTCGCCGCGTACCGGAGACTCGTGGTTATACAAGATACCATTGCAGGCGTATATACCATACGCTTCCCGATAGTTTACCGTGATCCAATAGGCGTAAAGCTTTGCAACTGCATATGGCGAGCGGGGATAAAATGTGGTTGTTTCCTTCTGAGGAATCTCTTGTACAAGACCAAAAAGTTCAGAAGTGGAAGCTTGATAATAGCGTGTCTTTTGCTCCAGCCCAAGTATCCGTATTGCCTCAAGTACCCGAAGAGCTCCCAACGCATCAGAATTGGCAGTATATTCAGGTTCTTCAAATGACACAGCGACATGGCTCTGAGCCGCCAGATTGTATATTTCATCAGGTTGCGTCTGCCGGATGACTCGGATAAGGCTGGATGAATCTGTCATGTCGCCATGGTGAAGGAAAAGGCGAACATTGTGTTCATGGACATCATGCAAAAGATGGTCTATCCGGCCAGTATTAAAAAGGGACGTACGCCGTCTCATACCGTGAACTATGTAGCCTTTATCCAAAAGAAATTCGGCGAGATATGCCCCATCTTGCCCTGTAATACCTGTAATTAAAGCGACTTTGGGCTTTGTCATCGTTTTCTCCATAAGCTAATCAAACTTTTTTAGTGACAGATAAAACGGTAGCCTTGGAGAAAGAGCGGGACGCGTCAATCCAGAGGAACCGAATCACCTCTCCGCACAGTGCGCTTGAGCTTTGTATAGACAATTTCAGGCAAAAACAATTTAGTGAGATGTCCCACTCCTCTACGCACAAAACATTCTAAATAAATAGCTATGGCTTTGGCCATCGGCAATCCATGTTGTCTCGATAGTCTTAGATGTTCCAAGACACTCCGAACAGGGTGACTCTCTCCAAAGCCCCCAACTCTTCTATGGACTAAAAGAGAACTATTGTAGGAACCCTTGCCGCCACGTAGGTGCAAGCGCAAGGTCCACTCATAGTCATTGATAATTCTGTAAGTAGTGTCAAGTAGTCCCACCTTTTGGTAGCATTCTCTTTTTATTACCATACTTGGATAATTAAAACGTGGGTTTCCCGACATTAGCGATTTCACGTAGTCTTTTTCACCTTTGCATATGGCGACGGCATCACCATTGTTGTACATCACCATATCTCCAAAAACAAAATCGGCGCCTGACCTCAAAAGCGTCTGGACCGCCGTTTCAATAAAATCAGGGCCTATCCAGTCATCCGATGCCAGCCAAAATATAAAATCGCCTTGTGCCATACTTATTGCTTTATTAAATGCATCAGATGTTCCGCAGTCCGGTTCGCTGATCCACAAATCGATTCTATCATCAAATTGCTTGATTACTTCTAAGGTGCCGTCTGTAGATGCGCCATCGACGATAATGTATTCTATGTTTGGATAGCTTTGACTCAATACCGACATTATTGTTTGTGGTAACGTATCCTTTCGATTTTTCACAGCAGTAAAAATAGTTACAAGTGGATGCGCTGAATCGCATCTCCATTTAATAGCCTTGCAGCGACCTCCTACTTGCCTGAGAGGGTGGGCAGAGACCTTTAAATAATCGTCAATAGTAGGGACTCGATTCATAAGGTTTTAGGATTCTCCGTCATGTTTTTTGTTTCCTTGGTTTCCATATTATATATGAATATGCTTCATGATATAGACTGCCAAAGAATAACCTTTTGGACTTTAATACCTTAACTCTATTTTGTGTTTCCAATTCTCTCAAAAGAGTTAAGTAGTTCTCCGTATAGCCCCGCTTTCTGTGGAACTCCATGGCCAGATAATCAATAAGATTATTTTCATCGTATAGTTCAATGGTCGGCTCCACTTGCAGGCATAGCTCGGGGGGGCGTCTCAAAATGAATTGTAAGAACAGTTCGCAATTGCTGGCTAATTGTTCTATCGTAGCAATGGTGAAAACTACACTATTACTATCTATCTTAAAACTCTCATCTGGATCCAGCATATCAAAAAGGTGCCCGCTTATATTCCAATTATAAGTTTCACCAAGCTTATTCACTAGGGCAACCGAGGAAGGTACAAAATCTAATCCGTATAACTTTTTTTCAGGATATAACTGTGCTAACACGGCCAGGTTGAATCCAGTTCCACAACCAAATTCATAGATAGAGTCAAAATCCTTTAGATACTTTCTGAAGAGCCAAAGCCTAAAAACCGAAAAGTAATCAAGTTCAAAGTTGGGATTGGAGGGTATGATGTAATTCTGATTGAGTCTTATTGTCTGATTAGGCCTAAAGAACTTAGGGACCAGTTTATTTAAGTTATTGCCGCTCTTAAGAAACTCCTGTAGGTTTTCCGACCAACCGCGCTCCCAGGTATTCCGCCTTTCCTCTATGCCGACAATCTGCTTATCCGACTCTATTCTCCTGAGAACATCCAGAATAACCCTATCGCGTTCCTCTTCTGCAAGTATTCTGTATTTGAAATCACTTTTAGCGATTTGTTCCCGGCAATCGTGGGGGATATCCTCTATGGTCGTGCCAAACGAGCGAGCAAAATCGTCCAGTTTTACCTGGCACAATTGCTTCTTCATAACCTACCCCCAATCAATACGCACTTCGACTCTCTTTTCATTTCGTCCAATAATTCCTGTTTTTAATCCACCATTCGGTAGTTTTTTTGATCCCTTCTTCAATTCCGTATTCCGGTTGCCAGCCAAGCATTTCCATTGCCTTTGAACAATCAATCGCTCTGAACTTGTTTGTAGCGGGCCTATCTGAGCTGTATTTTATCGTCGAGGGTTTATGATCTGCATATTTTAGGGTCCACCCAACGACGTCCTGAACCGAAGTTCGAACTCCGGAGCCTATGTTAAAAGTATCGAACTTAATTTCATCGTTGTCCACCACCATTGCGATTGCTCTTGCAAAATCCTCTGAGTAAATAACATCTCTTGTGACGTCCGGCGTACCCCATACCTCAAAAGGATCCTCCTTATCTACCGCCTTACGAATAAGCGCAGGGATAAAATTGGAAGTTTGTGGATCAAACTTTGCATAAGGTCCAAAAATATTGGCGGCTCTCAACACCAAGATCTCCATGCCGTATTTATCGTGCCAGAATTTACACAGCTTTTCAACAAATCTTAGTACCCATCCCAAACCAAAATAGGCAGGATGAGGATCTATGTTCAAATCAAGATTATCTTCTTTAACGTATTTCTCCAAATCTTGATATAAGATTGCCGAACTAATATAAACCACGCGTTTTATATTATTAAAATAGAATGCTTCCAGCTGCTGGCTACTCATTGTGACGTTGTCAGTAACCTGTCTCCAGGGCTCAGAGGTAAAAACATTTGAACCGCCAGAATTTGCAGCAGCCATTATTGCACAGTCACAGCCTGCCGATATTCTCTTGCAGTCCTTACGTAATCCTAAATCACCATAAACATACTCAACTCTGTCGTGTTTGATAAAGGGTTTTGTATGTTCGTAAAAAGATGCCCTGATCCTCGTCGTCGGATAGTTATCAAGGAGATATTTCATAACGCTAGAGCCAACGAGCCCAGTTGATCCGGACAGAAAAATCAACTGTTTATCTAAATACATCGCCACCTCATCTCTCTTACTAAATCAAAAGATAGCTCATAAACCCGGATATCATTACATACCACGTTACACATCTTTTTTTCCTTAAAAATATCGCCCAAAAGCCAAACTGAGGTCATAATTTAAATATTCTATTCGAAATATAATAATTATATAAGCAACTGTGGATTGTCTTGAAGAACTTATTAGGCGGAACTATCTTTATCAGCCAAATAGCTATCTTATTGAGAGGAAAAGGGAGTTTGGCAATTAATGCCCCAACCAAGTATATGTTATATCGTATGTCCTTTTCTTTTTCGGTAAAACACGGCAGCGTGGGTCTCAAGCTGCATCCAGTCATATCACCTTGATACACAGACGGATCGATTAAGTTTTTTTCCACACAATACTGATATAACTGGGTTCCTTTCATAGGCACGGTTATTGAATAGGATGGATAAGTTACTTTCGCCCTTTTACTCAACTCGATTGTATCCAAGTCATCCTGCAATGAAGACTCCGGGGCAGCGAGCATAAAATTAACCCAGGTATTAATTCCGTGGTCTCTTATCATTTTCAATTTTTCGACTATGTCCACTTTTCTCATCTGACGATTCAAGATTTTTTCCCGGACATAGTCCGAGGTACTATCAACAGAAAGATGGACGGAGAAGCAACCAGCCTCCTTAAGCAGTTTCAGCAGGCTGTCATCGACAAGATCAAATCTTAAATAACAATTAAAGGGAATGCCGATTCGCTTCGTGTATTTGCCGACAAATTCTTCAAGCCAGGCATCGGCTTTCATAGCGAATAAATCATCCCCAAACTTAACAAAATCCATGCGGTATTGCTGCTTTACTGACTCAATCTCCTTTATCAGTCTTTCCACAGAAAACCGTCTTACTATGGGCCCTTTACCCTTATAGAGTTGATGGTAGTAATTGTTACAGCAATAGGCACACTTGTACGGGCATCCCCGCGTGGCATAAAACGTTTTTTTGGGTACATCCTTGAGAAAGGAACTTGAAATTACCAGATCTCTATCAGCAGGGGGTAATTCATCCAGATTTCTGATTAATGGTCTTACAGTATTCCTTTTTTCTTTAGTGATTAAATTGGACACGTCATCAAAGGATTCACCGCCCTCAACTTTAACTAAGAAATCTCTGAATGCATATTCGCCTTCTCCTACGCAATAAGCATCCATTTCGCTTTGCTCAAATGTTTCGGGCGAAAATGTAGCCTGAGGGCCTCCCATAATTGAGACAAAGTGATGCTTTTGCTTTGCCTTTTTATGACTCTCGACAATCTGTTCATATCCCACTACATTAGTAGAATAAGCAATAATATCCGGTTTTATTCTGTTTACTTCTCCCAAAAAGTCATGATCCTGAAGGGAACAAAAATACGTAGAATGTGTCAGATGCTTAGCTATCGCAGACAAATAAGCAATAGCAATATGGTCGGCAAAATCTAATTGAGATATTGTAAATAGTATCTTCATTTCATAAACGACTCATAAACGACAACGTACTTAGAAGTGACAGACGACTACAATTATGATTTTCCCTTCACTCGCAAGGCCATCCACTTTGTGTAATTAAGATACATAGATGGTTTTCTGATTCCACGATTGATCTTTCCAAAAATCGCTTTAAATCTTCGTAATTGGTCTTCTACTTTCTCAACAAATATGGGACGACTGCCTCGCCAACGGCCCCGCGGGCCTTGAGATGCGGTGAGGATATTCACATCCGAAAAAGGCTCTACAGGATTTTTCCGATTGAAGTGAATCTTTCCATTGGTTGTCCACAGGCTCTCTAATAGCGTTCTATCATGTCCCCAAAACTCACCGCATAAATTACTTCCCCTGCTTTTACTTCTATCCTCATTGATGTACACATTACTCAATACAACTCTGCCTCCTAACGTGTAGGCTCTCATGGCAATGTCAAGAGGCCACATGACAGCTATAAAATTCCTGTCTATACCCCCAAGTTCACGATAAAACTTCTTCGACATTAAACCACATACGGGTATTACCGGGCTATTGTCATCGTGGGTAAAGAAACGATGTGCAAAATGGGATTGATCTACGCCATTCGTCCTCATTCTTGATGAGACAATTACTTTATCGCAGTTACATGACTTGTAAAGATCGTAAAGCCTATCCAGAGGTTGCGGAGTGTGAAATTCGCAGTCGTCAGCCATATCTATTATAAGATCGGCGGTGGTATTCCTCGCCGCTATCTCGACACACTGCGCTGGCTTTACCTGTGATCTGATGAAACGAAAATTCCCCGGCAGGTCATAACCAGGCGGATTCGGCCCTACGAATACTAACTCATATTCGACATCGTTGTCGTCTATGCTTCTATATAGATTCATCCAATTCTGTGGCCTGTGTGCCGATGAAACAATGCCTATTTTGGGATTCACACATTACTTCCTTTCAGTCATTATTTTTTGTGACCGTCCTATTTATATGCAAGGCTATCCTCTTTGCATAATTAAGATACATAGATGGTTTTCTGATTCCGCGAATTACCCTAGGAAGATTGTCTTCTATTTTTTCAAAAAGTAGAAAGCCATTACCGCGCCAGCGCCCTCGTGGACCCTGGGATTCCTCCATTATTTTAATGTCAGAAAACGGTTCAACGGGCCTGGCTCTTTTTGATTGTACCTTGCCATTAACTACCCAGAGGTCCATTAACAATCCTCTGTCATGATTCCAATATTCCACACATAATTGACTTCCGCGACTTTTACTTTTGGTCTCATCAAGATACACATCGCTTAAAATAATTTCTGCCCCATTAGCATGCGCTCTCATAGCAAGGTCATTTCCACCTATAATTGCTATGAAATTCCTGTCTATGCCGCCAATTTCTCTATACAGTTTCCTTGACATAAGTCCGCTAAGCGGTAAAACCGGCGAGCTTTTATCCCCGGCAAAAAAACGATGGCATTCTTCTGATAAATCTACCCCATCCTGCATATATCTGCATGATATTATCAGCTTATAATTGTTATAGGATTTATAGATATTATAGAGCCTATCCAACGGACTTTTAGTCCTAAATTCGACATCGTCGGCTATATCCATTATGAGATCACCCGTGGTATTCCTTGCTGCTATTTCAAAGCATTGCATAGGCTTAACGCAAGATTTTATAAACTTCAAATTACTCGGAAGCTCAAAGTCTGGTTCATTTGGTCCAACAAATACTATTTCGAATCTGACCTCATTTTCTCCTATGCTCCCGTATAAATCCATCCAGTTTTCCGGCCTATAGGAAGGACCGAATATTGAAATAGCGGGTTTTATCTGGCTCATCGTTTTATTCTCCTTTTTGTGTAAGACAAATAATCAACAACTAATCGATGTTATCATGAATCCGCGATATGGACTTAAGGAATGTCCTTCCGGCTCGCCAAAAACGCCGCATCCTGTTCCAAGCGTCTTTATAGAAAAACTCG